>Ga0209232_1001370_pt1 | contig 13169 bp, 12 predicted proteins | sample ETNvirenome_2_60_FD_184066 | JGI IMG/M metagenome (GOLD analysis project Ga0209232, IMG submission 184066) | Marine viral communities from the Pacific Ocean - ETNP_2_60 (SPAdes) (version 2) | ecosystem: Environmental > Aquatic > Marine > Oceanic | place: Pacific Ocean | collected 2013-06-22
TATCTTACTGAACAAAAAGTAAAATTTAAGTATGAAACAGTTAAGATAGAGTGGGAAGACATCTACTATCGAAAGTATACCCCTGACTTTATACTACCAAATGGTATAATAATAGAAACTAAAGGTGAATTTAAACTAGCAGACAGAAAAAAACATTTTCATATAAAAGCACAACATCCTGATTTAGATATTAGATTTATTTTTTCAAATAGCAAAACAAAGATATATAAAAATGCTAAATCTAATTATGCAGATTGGTGTACAAGAAATGGATTTATTTTTTCCGACAAATGTATACCTGAAGATTGGTTAAAAGAAAAGAAAAAGAAAATTAAAATTGATAGCTTTATAGCATACAAAGGAACAAAGAAAGAATGATTACAAAAGTTAAACCTGAAGACTTTATAATACAAGTTAGACCATTTATAGACCCAAAAACTAAGAATTGGAATGGTATAATAACTTTAAATATTATTTCTTCTGACAAAACACCACTAAATAAAAAAGATGAAAGTGATATTTGGCATATCTGTCAGATGATGTGTAGTGTAATACCACTTACAGAAGAAAATCCAGAGTTTAGCGACCTTTTAGATACTTTTTTACAAAAAACAGATAAAGATTTTGGTAATCAAGACAATAAAAAAGATAAAAAAAGATTGACAAATATTGAAAGAGATGGTAACATCATCAGACTAAATTTTAAAACAGGGGAGAATGCTTAATGGCAGCTAGTATAAAAGACATGGTAGATTTTGAAGATGTTGTACCATCAGGTAAAAAATCCAAGATGTTAAACAGAGAGTTAGTTAAAGATATGGTAAATCATCCACCACACTATAATCAAAAGGGTATTGAGTGTATAGATGCTATTGAATCTGCTACAGATGATGGATTTGAATACTACCTACAAGGTAATATAATAAAGTATCTATGGAGATATAGATATAAAAATGGTGTGCAGGATTTAAAGAAAGCAAGTTGGTATTTAAACAGATTAATAGAGATTAAAAATGTCGATTAGAGTCAAAGTATATATGGATATAAAGATAGACCCTGATGAATATGCAATTCCTTCTGATGGAGATGTTACAGAGGATATAGCTGAAGCATTAAGAGAGTATGTGCATGAGATAAATGGTATGCACGTTGTTAATTCGAGAGTAACCCAAGGGAGAAACAGAGATGAGTAATTTAGGAAACAGCCTACCAACCGATTATCAAAACTTCATAGCCTTATCTAGATACGCTAGGTGGCTTTCTGAAGAAAACAGAAGAGAAGAATGGTCAGAAACTGTAGATAGATATTTAAACTATATGCAAGACCATTTAGTAAAAAACTATAACTATGATGAAAGGATATTTTATGAGTTAAGAGATAAATTGTTCCACCACATAATAAATTTAAATGTCATGCCTAGTATGAGAGCATTGATGACAGCAGGAGTAGCACTAGATAAATGTCATGTAGCAGGATACAACTGTTCATACATACCTGTTGACAGCCCTCGTGCTTTTGATGAATGTATGTATATTCTTATGTGTGGAACAGGTGTTGGTTTCTCTGTAGAAAGAGAAAACATAGATAAACTACCTGTTGTAAATGAACATTTTGAAGATAGTACAACAGTAGTTAAGGTTGCCGATTCAAGGGCAGGTTGGGCTAGAGCATTGAGGGAACTCATTGCGATGCTTTATGTTGGTCAGATTCCTGTGTTTGACGTTGAAGATGTCAGACCTGCAGGTGCTAGACTTAAAACATTTGGTGGTAGAGCATCAGGTCCTGAACCTCTAATGGACTTGTATCGGTTTTGTATCGGAATATTCAAAGGTGCAGCAGGTAGAAGATTGTATCCCATAGAATGTCACGATATAATGTGTAAGATTGGTGAGGTAGTAGTCGTTGGTGGGGTAAGGCGATCTGCCCTCATCAGTCTTTCAAATTTAGGTGATGACCAAATGAGACACGCAAAGTCAGGTCAATGGTGGGAGAATGAAAGTCAAAGAGCATTGTCCAATAACAGCGTTGCCTACAAGTATAAAATACAAATGGAAACATTTATGCGTGAATGGTTATCACTTGTTGAAAGTAAATCAGGTGAACGTGGTATCTTTAATCGTAAGTCTGCTATCGAACAGGCTAAGAGAAATGGTAGACGTAAAACTGATTATGCTTTTGGCTGTAATCCCTGTAGTGAAATAATACTGAGACCCTATCAGTTTTGTAACTTATCTGAAGTAGTCATACGAGCAGATGACACGGAAGAAACTTTATTAGAAAAAGTTGAGATGGCTACTATTCTTGGAACATTTCAATCTACATTAACTAACTTTAAATATCTACGAAAGATATGGAAAGATAATACAGAGGAAGAAAGGCTTCTTGGTGTTTCTCTTACAGGGATTATGGATAATAAATTATTTAATGACCACAACACAATGGTATTTGAAGATGGTCAGCAAGTATTTGATGGGTTAAGAGTTGGTGGAATACTTACAAGATTAAAGGAGAAAGCTATTGAAACAAATAAAAAACTTTCTGAAGAGTTGGGTATATCACAATCAACTGCAATCACTTGTGTAAAACCAAGTGGCACTGTTTCACAACTTGTGGATAGTGCAAGTGGCATACACGCTAGACATAGCAAGTATTACATTCGCACTGTTCGTGGTGACAACAAAGACCCACTAACACAGTTTATGATTGACAGTGGTATTCCTAACGAACCTGATGTTATGAAACCAAATAGTACAACTGTATTTAGCTTTCCTATGAAATCACCTGAAGGTGCAACAACAAGAAATGATATGTCAGCCATTGACCAATTAAGAATGTGGCAAACATATCAAGAGTATTGGTGTGAACACAAACCATCTGTAACAATCTCTGTTAGAGAAGAAGAATGGATGGAAGTAGGTGCATGGGTATACAAACACTTCGATGAAATATCAGGAATAAGTTTCTTGCCACATAGTGACCACACTTATGCACAAGCACCTTATCAAGATATTACAAAAGAAGAGTATGAAAAGCTACAAAAAGAGATGCCAAAGCAAATAGATTGGTCTTTACTACAAAATTTTGAAAAAGAAGACCATACAACAGGCAGTAAAGAGTTATCTTGCACTGCTGGAGTTTGTGAAACAGTAGACATTGGTTCTACATAATCAGGTAGTTTACCCTTCGAAAGGTGCATTACACCCCTCTGAAGGGCTTTATACAAAGAAAAATTTTTAAAAAGGAGAAAAATATGAGAGAAATGTTAATTGGAGCAGCAAGAACTTACTATATGGGCATGATTAATAAACATATAGCAAATGTTGAAATATTACTAACAAATCCTGTTGGTATTGGTGAAGATTCTCACCAAGATATACAAGCAGTTATTGAAATTGAGATGGGTAAGATAGCTGACTATCACGATAAGTTAGAAATGCTAACAAAGTTTTTTGCAAAACAACAACAAACTGAACAAAAAACAGAAGAGAAGAAAGGTAAAAATGATAAATAGGTATGACCACAGAGGTAATCGTTTATCTAAATTTGATGCACCTTTAAGATTACAATATGAAAGGGGTATTAAGTCGTTTAGAAAGGGTAAGGTTAAAAGTCCTTATCCTCTAAACACTATGTTACATCGTGAGTGGCAAAGAGGATTTGACTTCGCTTACTTTGTTAATTTAAAAAGGACTAAAAAGTATGAAGCTAGAACAAGAGGTAAAAGAGTTCATGGATAATAAAAATAAAAGTATGATAACTGCAACAGCCTATCAGGAACAGGCAAAGACTACAGCTATCTTTCCACCTGAAAGAGCATTGGAATATTTAACATTGGGGTTGGTCGGTGAAGCAGGTGAAGTTGCGAATAAAATAAAGAAAGTAATACGAGACAAAAAAATATTTAGGTCAGAGGTAGAGATAGCTAGTGAGATAGGAGATGTGTTGTGGTATTGTGCTATGTTAGCAGATTATCTAGACACTAATCTTGGTAAGATAATGGAAGACAATATAGATAAATTACAATCAAGAAAGTCTCGTGGAACACTTGGTGGAAGTGGTGACCGAAGATAGCTATTTTATTTTAGCAAAATCTATTATCTTTTCCAAGTGAATTGGATTAGATAAATCTAAAGTTTCTCCTTTTAAAAATATGTCCATTTTATTTAAGGCATCTTTTTTAGCTGTAGCAGGTAGTCTTCTAAATTTCTGTGCAGCTAATACATATCTACTCTTTTCAAACTCAATATCAAATTTAAGAGAGCCTTTATCATCTGTCTCTATACCTGCTATAAATTTATCAATTTTAGATTTAAAAAATTTAAGTTGATTATCAATTTCTTTTCTTTGTGCATCTCTAATAAATGTTCTTTTTTTAATATTTGATTTTGCTTTATCCGATAGTTTATTATAGAACTTTTCCTGCATTGTATAAAAGTAACTACCCTCTTTCACATGGTCAACTATAGTAGTTAAATTTTCTCTTAAACTAGCAGCTTCAAAATTTTTAAATCCGGGTGAAATACTTCTAGTTACAATTTTAAAATCTCTGTAACCTAAGTCTTCTAAATACTTACCAGCATCTGAATACTCTCTTTTTGTACTTAAACCTGAAAATACTTTTAGCATTGAGCCAACTCTATAATTACGATTTCCTGCCTGAAAAACAGTTTCTCTATTTGGTACTTTTACAACATTACCATCAACATCAATAAATTCTTCATCTGTTCCGGGGCTAAATATATTTAAATAACCTCTTTTCTTAGATGGTTGCATTACATATTTACCCACCTCTTGTGCAAAATTTATAATGTTTCCAGATGCTTTTATTTCAGGTTCTGTATTAAAATCTTTAAATTCATCTGTTCTATATCCCATACCACGTTGAACTTCTATTATTTGATTCAATGGTGTTCCAAATCTTGAAATCCACTCACCCATAAAAGTTCCTAAAAATTTAGCACCCTTTTCTGTACCCATTCCATCAGAAGAAAGTACAGCTTCTGCAAGGTCTTTAAATATAACTTCACCACTACCAACTCTTAAATTTGTTCCAAATATTGTTTCTGTTGCTTCTCTCCAACCTTGTTTCTCCATCCATTGTAATAGTTCACCATCATCATTTCTTTTTATGGCTTCAGCTATCCAAAGAGATTGTCGTAGCAAAGGAGACATTGGAGTGGTATCTGTTGTAGTACCATCATTATTTGCTAATAATTTATAATCAGCAGGAGCATCATCTTGATTTCTGTACATCATAGCTGCAGGTAGCACTACTGTCCAACCCAACATATTTCTAGATATTTGTTTTCTATCTTTAGCAGTAAATTTACCACCACCTAAAACTTTTTTCATAATTGGTAATGGAGCACCTGCAGCGTAATTTCCTAGTAGTTCCATACTATTAAACATAAAACGTGGAAAAGGTGCTACAGTGGTTAAACCATTACGTGTTATAAAATTAGTGGTTTCTTTAAAAAAATAAAAATCAGGTTGTTTTGCATATGTAATATCCATTGCTTTGGTTACAGAATCAGTAAGAACTTCTTTAAAATCCTCTTTAGAAAGAAGGTCATCTATATTGCCTGTTTTTGCTAATTCCATTAAATCTATATCATATTTTCTTTTTACAAGTCTTTCAAGTTCTCCCATAAAAGTGGCTCTTCTTATCATATACTCTTGCCATCTGTTCACACTATTTAAAAAATCTACTCCACCTTCTGCACCCTTTAACACTTTTTCCATAGCTTTTGTTTTTAAGCCAGAACCTTTTAAATCTAATTCCATGTTACGTCTAACTTCACTTACTTGGTCAAACATTCTTTTATGTTCATCACCAAATCCGGGTGTTTTTAATATAAAATCTGTTAGTTCAGCAAACTCACCCCAATTTGAAGCATCATACATATATCTCATGCCTTTAAAAGAATCAGTCCAATTTGTAGGACTTATTATGGCTTTCATTCCTGATGCAATACCCTCATTCTCTAAATTATATAATGCCGTATCCATTACATTTTGTAATGCTTCTAGTGGTGCTCTTATACCTGCAGACTGTATATTTCTCATAGCTGTTGCTATTTGAGAAACAAGCAAACCCCTACTTATATTTTCTATTCTTAAACCTACTTTAGCTATATTTTTTTGTGTTTTATTTATATTATCTCTTTCTCCAAGAACCTCTTTTGACTTAAATCTTTTCGCTATAGCACTCATTTTCTGTAACACTTTACCTGCTGATGAAGCAGAGCCAACAGACATTGTTACGTATTCTTCAAAACTTATACCATATTTATTTAATGTTTCAAGCAATTCATCCGTAGCTAACAAAGGCTTACCATCTGATGCTGTCTCTAAAGACAATTCCATTAAATTATCTATTACAGATTTGTTTTTTAAATCTACTTTGTTTGGAAATTTTTCAAACACATCACCTGCTGCTGCGACTAGAGCATCTAACTTTTCTGGTTTTAATATAGGAAATACTAAATTATTTTCTGCATCACGTATTAAAGAAGCTGTTTCATCTCCTCTTTCTCCTCTTCCTAAACTTTGCCTATAATCTAATACATCCATATTTAATTCATCGGCATTTCTGTATTTTGCAATATTAAGACCTGATTTTTTAGCCTTATCCATATCTAAAACTAAAAAACCTTTTTTATCTTTTTTTGATATTAATAAACTATCGTCTATAACCTCATCTATATCAAATTGACTTCTTGCTCCTATAGTTTGTTCAAATTGTTTAATTAAAGTAGACCTTATTTCTCTATATTTCAAAGCCTGTTTTGCTGCTGTTTTAGCTTTCCCTGTTCTAACTATTTTTGTCGCTTCTTTTATAGCTTTTGGGTCATATTCTTGCTCTGTTATACCTCTTATAATTATTGTTTTTAAATCTTCATTACCTTTTGCATACTTTAATCCTACCATAAATCCGTCAACAGCTAATCCTAATATACCACCTTCTACAGATTGTTTTAGTCTAGCCCTTATTTTGTCTTCTGCTTCTGCACTATCGTCTACTTTACTATCTAAAAAATCTAATACTTCTTTTACAATACCTATCTGCTCATCTCCGTTGTCATCTACATACGCAAACTCTTTTATAAAAGTAGCTAGGTTACCTTCTTTAGGGTCAAACAGAGCATCTGCTATAGCACCTTTAGTTACATATTTTCCAACTGCTGTTTTTCCACCCGGAGCAAGAACAAAAGAAGTTAAAAATTGAGAAGCATCTCTAACAAAAGAACCTAATATTGTTTTTGGCTCTTCTACACTAGGTAAGTTATATGGAACTTCTAAATCAACATTTTTTCCGAAATATATTTTGTCTCCTTTTTCTTGGTCATAGACTCTAAATATTTCTCTGTACTTATTTTTTTGTTCATCAGATAATGTATTCCATTTACTTTTATCCATTTCGTAGCCTAGTTCTTTTCCTAATTCTTCTAAACCTGCTTCAGTAAATTCTGTAGTAGCCTGTATTAATTGCTGACCTGCTTCTCTACTACCACCTAGTATACCTCTATATAATACATCATCATAATAATATTTAAAACCAGATATTGCTTTTAAAAATATGTTTTTTTGTGCTTTCAAATCATCTACATTAGCTTCTAATTTCATAGCATCTTGTTCTATTTGAATGTTACTATCATCTTCTAATTCTTGTGTGACTTTATTTGTGTTTTGATTTGATTGATGTTGCAATATGAGACTTTTTATTTTAGTTTTTGCTTCATCGCTAGTATCTGCATTAGATGTTACACCATTAGACGATAAAGCATTTCTGTTGTCATTATAAACTGTGTGTTGTTCAATTAGTTCTTGCAGACCCATTTTTAATAAGACTCCATTTGATTAGTCTGTAAATTTAAAGAGTAAATATTTTTACCTGTCCAAATTAATTGTATAAAAGCGTCATCTGTTAATGATGTTGGAATTTTTAATTCAAAAAAATCTCCCGGTTTAAGTTTACCTTCTTGTGATAGTTTTTTTATTGTCTGACCATCTAATATTTGTTCTTCAGATACTACTATCCCTGAATGTACATTTTCGTCTGTTCCTGCAGCTTTTAATGTTTTATTATTTTTAAATTTTAAAAAGTAATCCTTTAAGTTAGATTTAAAGTCTTCTAATTCTGCACCTACAGGTCCTAATAAAAATTTATCATCCTTATATGGATTTTTTACATCTGTATTAGCATATTTATCATTATTAATTAAACCATTTAAATATGGCAAAACATTACTATCCATTTTTGAAATGTAATCTCTGTAATTTTTAGCTTGATTTTCGTCAGCACCTGCAAATTTAAGAGCATATTGAGTTTCAAGACCTTCACTTGCTATAAAATATTCACTAGATAATTTATTAGCTTTTGCTTTTAGCACAAAATTTTGTGCTCCAGTAATGCTTGTAAAGCCACCTTTAGATTTTGTAGGTTCTGCTTTGTCTTTATATTTTTCTTGTGCCTTTTCTTTAGCTTCTTGTATTGCTTGTATTGATTTAAGTGCAGCAATCTGTGTTGCTTGTAATTCTTCTATTTTGTCTTTATTTGCTACAGGGTCTAATCTGTTTAATTTATCTATTTCCATTGTTGTATTTGCTACAACTTCATTTAACGGAGCAACTTTACCTGCGTTTTTAATTATTGCACTTTTACCTAAATAAAAATCTAAATCATTTTCTAATTGTTTTACTTTTTCTGCATTTGGCTCATCTGCATTTCTAGCTTCATTTAGTTGTTGTACTGTATCACCTATTAGTTCATCTATTTTTTTAGATTCAGTAGGTTTTAATTTGTTATATCTGTCTAACTTATATTTTTTTTCATTAATTTTTTGTATTAATGCTTTATGTTCTTCACTATTTGCCTGATTAGATGCTCTCATTGCTTTTTCAGCTATGTTTAAATCTATTAGTTCTAAATTTGTTTTATCTATAGCTTCTGTAATACTTGCAAATTCTAGTGCTTTTTCTGGGTTAGCTAATGCTTCTTTCAAAGCATCTTGATTAACAGTAAGAGTACCTAATGTTGGTATAGCAACTTCTGTTTCATCTGCTTGAGAGTCTGCAAACTGAAAGTAATCTGGTAAATCTTCCTGACTTAAAGACATACCATATTGTGCTAAATATGCTTGTATAGGTGCTGAGTCATATTTAACTGTATTACGCATAAATAAATCTAAAAACTCTTTGTTTGTTAAAGATGAATAATCTGTTGCTGTGTTTTCATTAGCACTTTTTTGAATATCATAAAAGTCTCCAAACTCTAGAGTTGAGTCAGACTTCTCACCAAAGGTAGATGTCCAAGTATTAAATCTATCCATTATGTCATTTACAGCAGACTCCCCACCTTGTGCTATTCTAAATCTTTCATCTACATCAAGACCTGTAGTTTCTAGTCTACTCATAAGTTTTTCTACAGCTGCTCTTTCTGCTTCTGCAGCTTCTTTTTTCTTATAATATAATTGGGTTGCAGTATCTATTGCCTTATCCATGATAAGGTCTGTTCTATTTCTCTCATATCTTTCTTCTTCACGTCTAGAAGCCCTTTTTTCTGCTTCATCTGCTTGAATTGCTTCACCTATTTTACCTAACGCTGCACCTACATAAAATACCATTAACTTCTCCTAGCCATTAATCCTTGTGGTTCTTCCGTTTCTTCAACCACATCTTTCTTAATATTATCCTCTACCTTTTCTTTTTCAGACATCTTTTCTTTTAATCTTTTCTTAGCAAGGGCAATAGTGCTATCATTAAAATTACTTTTCTTTAACCTATCATCTTCTGTGCCAACTCTGTATTCTATATCTGCTTCTTCTGCTAAGAATACCATCATCTCTACAAGTACAGGTATAACTAATATACCTACATCTAATGTGTGATAGCCTTGCATAACACCACCTGTCTGCATAGCATTTGCTATAGTAGTTATGGGTATACCCATTTCTATGACATCCATTAACTGTTCTGATATGTCAGAGTCTAGAAAACGTGGTATATAATACTCAAGTGTTTCCTCTACAGTATTAAACTGTGGTGGGTTTTGCCAAGGTCTATTACCTAATTCAAATGTTAGTGACTGACCTGCTATAGGACCATCAATATAAGGTGCATCAGGTTGTGCCATCACGATATGCCTTTCTTCTATTTCTTATTTGCTGTACATACTTTGCAACAGTTTGTCTTGCATCCATATTTTCTTTAGTCATCTGTGGCATATTGCTACGAGACAATAGACCTGATGTTTCTTTTTTAGGTTGCTGTTCTGTTGGCAACTTTAAATTTGTAACTGCTTTAAATGCTGCATCAAACATATATTCTCCTATCCTAATCCAAATATATTACCAATAACGCTATCTGCTCCTGCAGTTAAGAAAGAACCAATAAGTGTTCCAAATCCTGCAGAAGAACTATAATCATTTTTCATTGACTGTATGTTAGCATCTGCGTCTGCTCTTAACTGTTCGATAGCTAAATTAATAACACGACTTCTTTCATTTTCAGCAGATGTCCAAGCCCATTCCATAGCATCACCATAATATTGCCACAAGTTATTATATGCAGTATTCGATAATCCTAATAATGCTGTTGCATTTAATTCATTTGCACGATTGATTGCAGCAGTATCTGCTGTAGCTAACTGTCTTCTCCACTGTGCATTACTTTGGTCTATAACTAGTCTATTCTGTGCATTAAATTGGTCACGTTGATTATTTAATTCTGCATTAAATCTCTCTATTGTATTTACTTGACCTGCATTATACTGTGATTGTGCATTAGCTTGTGCTGCATTAAACTGTCCTACTTGTGATTGTAATTGTGAAAAGAATTGATTAACTTGATTTTGAGATGTTGCATTAAATTGTTGTGATGCGTTTATTGCAGCTTGGTCTGTAAATAAAGATTGCTGTCTTGCTTGAGCGTTAAATAATTCTGTTTGCTGTGCGTTACTTAAATTAGCCATATCCATTTGCATAAAATTTTGAGCATTCATTACTGCAGCTTGTTGTCTATTATTTAGATTGGATAAGTCCATATTTGCTAATGCAGATGCTTCTGCTATGACCATAGCTTGTTTATTAGATAAATTATTTAAATTAACTGTATTTGCTGCACGAGAGTTTTCTAGTGCTACCTGCTGTTCAGCAGTAAAGTTCATATTAGCTATATCACCTATACGAGCAGAGTTTTGAACTCTAGACTGAAATGTTTGGTCAAACTCCATACCCATAAATGTAGCACGTTGCTGTGCGGCTAACATTGCTCTTTGTTGTCTGTTACTTAAATTTTGTGCTTCAAACTGTGCTTGTGTCTGTGCATCTGCTGATGCTATAGGTAACGCTGACTCCATAGCAGCCTGTACAATCGCTTGTCCTGCGATACTAGATGCACCAACACCTCTTTGTATCATTGCATGATTTGCAGCTCTTATTGCACCTGCAGCCCACGCAGGTGTATTACCATCCTCAAACTGTTTCATCATTCCTTCTAATTGACCTTGCACAGTCGCTTGTTGTGAAGGTGTTGCTGTTGCAACCTGAACTTGCTCTACAAATTGTGCTGCAGTTTGAGCATTGGCACTAGGAGATATAATCTCTCCTGCTTGTATTTGTCTTTGCACAGGATTTTGCATTTCTATTGCCGTACCCTGTGCAGCATTTAAGTTTGAAATAGAAGATGCATTAGCAGTTTGTGCTGATACAATAGGAACAGAAACATTTTGCTGTGCGTCAGCCTGTAACATTTTTAAATTTTGTTGTGTTGTTACAGGGTCTATTTGCATAGCAGGTGCAACCATAGGTGTTTGTGTGAGTGCTGTAGTAGCTTGTGCTATGGGTGTTTGTATAGAACCTGTTACCTGACCCTCTGATGGGTCAATCATCTGTCCCGGCTCTTGTAGCGTTCCTTGAGGTACTATCGTAGCACCTGTGGGTAATGCAGGTGACTGTGCTTGTTTAGCCATTAAATCCTGTATTTGTTTTCCGGGTGTAAAAGATTGTTGTGGTATAAACTGTTGGGGTAAAGGTTGTGCTGTGCCTGTAGTAGGTGTAGTAGGATTAGTAGGTGTAGTAGGTGTAGTAGGTGTAGTAGGTGTAGTAGGTGCAGGTTCAATTACATCTGGTATCATAGGTGATACACTATAATTAGCACCAAGTTGGTCTAAATATTGTCTAAAAGCAGCACCCTCTGCCATGCTATTAAAACCAAATTTTCTACCATCAGCTAGTGTAATAGTATCAGACATTGCCATGTCTCTTATAGTATCATCTGGTAAAGCAAACCTAGACATTTGAAATCCTTTTAGTGGGTCTTGTAATTGTTGTTGTCTTATATAAGTATTTAATGCATCACCCTGACCTTGTAAAAATAAATTAGCAGGAGCATCTCTATAGTATGTTTGTAAAGGACCTGCACCTTGCATATTAGATAGATATTTATTTTTTTGAATTATAGGGTCTAGTTGGTCTGCTCTAAATTGTGCTTGTTGTCTTAAATTACTATAACTTCTTTTAAAAGGACTAAATGTTCCAGACCTTTTGTAGGCATCGGAATAGTATTGTTGTAACTTTCTTAAATCTTCTAAATTAGTATTATCTGTAAAATATGGAACACCTGACCTATCACCTGATAAACCTACAACCTCACTACCAAATTGCATATCACCTGTATACGCAGGTCTAGCCATGCCACCCTGTTGAAATGTTTGTTTAGGTGGCTCTACAAATCCACCAATAGTATCTTGTGGTTGTTGTTGTGTTTGTGTAGGTAAGCGTACAACTCCTGCATCAGCCATCTCAATAGCAGAATCTTCTAGCTGTTTCATTCTTTGTTTAAGAGAAACATTACTATCTAGGTATTGTCGAAAGCCACTCATGTCTCCTGAGTAGCCCATACCTCTAGCTATACGTTCCATAGCCTGTGGCTTAAATGCCTTAAACTTTGCCATAATTATTTACCTATTAATATTTTATCTAATTTATCTTCTAGTCTTTGTAACGCATCCATTACTGTGTGCATATCTTCTTTTACATCATCACGTTTAGCATATTCCTCTCGTGTCTTATTGAGGAGTATATCCAAGCGTTTTACTTCCATAAACATACCACGAAACACCCATATAGCAGGTGCTATGACGAGTGTTAGTAGTCCATTCCAAAAT
>Ga0209232_1001375_pt1 | contig 13141 bp, 24 predicted proteins | sample ETNvirenome_2_60_FD_184066 | JGI IMG/M metagenome (GOLD analysis project Ga0209232, IMG submission 184066) | Marine viral communities from the Pacific Ocean - ETNP_2_60 (SPAdes) (version 2) | ecosystem: Environmental > Aquatic > Marine > Oceanic | place: Pacific Ocean | collected 2013-06-22
TTAACTGTCAACCCACACTCGTCATCAACTCCTGCGTCAACCGCAGGGTGCGCGTTGGCTAACTCTAATACAATCGCTAGTGCTTCTTTGTTTGTCATTTACAAAACCTTATTACTCAGGATGTTTAACTTGTTGGCCCATCGACGCAATGGGTGGAATGCGCCTTTGCGTCCCTCTCTGGTTCCTTGGTGGCGTACCATATAGGAGTCACCTTGGACACCATTTGGAGGCGTTACCATAACACCCCGCGATTTAGTGATGACTTTGCACCCGTTTTTTTCAAGTTCAAAGAGTAGTTGGTTTGTGGTTTTGATTTTCAATGCGTTCATCTTGTTAATTATTACTTAATTATGTTTTTAGGTCAACTGAAAAATGCGCGGAAGATCCCAACAACGTGGAAGGGGATACGTTCTGGGTGTTTGTTCTTAACTTGGAGTAGGATAGCCTTAACGTGTACCTTGATTTGTGTCGTCGCGCTCATCTAGGAATACAGTAATCGTATTTCTTAAATAAGTCAAGGCTTGAAAACGTTTTTTTTTAAATTTTTTTTCGTGCAAGGTGGCATAGATTTTGCAGCGGCCAGTGTGCCACCTTTGCAACTTTTAATCATCTTTTTTATCCTCTGCTTTTACTAGTTCGATGCCTATATCGTTTAATACTTCATTCCAAACTAGCTTTTGGGCTTCCATGATTTCATCGGCAATCTCCTCTCTCGCAAACTCAGAAAGTAAATCCGTTTTCTTTAATGCGTGAGATTGTAGCACCATCATTATGATTTGTTTCTCTTTACTCATTTAATCCTCCAATTCTATTTCAAAAACTTTATAACCTTCGTCCCAATGCTCATCGGATGTATCAAGAACCTTCGGGCATTCTTTGTGCGCGGTGACATCGCTGACTAGTCCGCCGTCCATTTGTATTTTAACGTATACTTCCATTTAATCCTCCAATTCTACATAAGTTACGTTGTAATCAGCGTCTTCTAAAGTTTCATAGACTCCGAGCGCTCTAACCTTTTCTTCGGCTTCTTCTTTGTTGTCTGCCTCAACGTCGAAACAGTTGTATATGGCTAATCCTACTTTGTATTTCATTTTTTTATTCCTCCTCGCATGAAACGTGACGCACTGCTTTAACAGTATCGCCCCAACTCGCTGGTGTGTAAGAATACTCCGTGCGAACCAAGTCACCCGCACCATCCAACACTTCGTTTACTGCATCTCGGTCACTAGTTGCCAAAACGTCCCACGAAGAAACATGAACCTCGTTTAATTGAACTCTGTATAGTTTTTTCATTTTAATACTCCAATTCTTTTGTGAACAGGTCATCATCATAACAATAATAATAATGATCCTTTTCAATACTGTTCCACATATACAACCACCATTTATTGTTTGAGACAAACGGTGTTTCGTGTCCGCCGCAACCAATCTTCCACGGGTGGTCGAATCCTTTGTCCCAATTTTGTGGCTTGTCTTTCATTTAGTCCTCCAGATTTACTATGGCTGGTGTGGAAGGGTCAAGGTGGTAACCCACCACATCCCAACCCTCTGCATCAATAATGTCGAAAAGGTGATCTTCGTTTTTTGCTTTGAAGTTTTGCCACCATTCGGTTTCTCCGTCGCTGATTTTCACTTTGTATACGTTCATCGTGTTGCTATGCTATATGTTTTTTAAGAAATGGTCAAGAAAAATATCGAGATACTTTATTCTTTTTGGCCGAATAACTGCGGCATGAGAAAATCAACCTCTTCTTTACTAGCTCCTCGCAAGCGGTCTTGTAAAGCAATAGCTTCTTGGTATAGCTCTTTTGGAAAAACTTCCCATGCTTTAGTTTTATAATCCCACACCCAGCATTGTTCTGATTTCGAGTCTATCAAGATAGACCATTTAGGATATCTTTTTTTCATTATAGCTACCTTATGATTATGCCATCGAATCTAAAATCACCGCCGCATCCTACATGACTATAAATCCCACCATGTTGCGCCTTGTAATGTCTTTTTGATCCAAAATTAAAAATCAATCCACACTTGGAACAAGAATATTGGTATTCTTTACGGGCAGATTTCAACTTGTAGGAGTGACAACGTTTCGCTGGTAATCCAAAGCTCTTCATAACCGCCGCCCATTCTTGGCCGTGGGGTTTTATGTTGTAAGCATCAAAAACATTGTATTGGACTATATGGGCAAACTCGTGTCCGATGGTTTGTTTTATGTATTCATCGGTATACGTTTTAAGAGCTTGGTTGTTTACATTTATACGGTTTTGAACAATGTGTGCGCGACCTCCGACTTTACCTCGGAGAGTGTAAGTTATCGCTGGGATTTCTCCCTTCCAGTTCCAACGATCCTTTGCGATCTCAGCAAGGTCGTCAATTCGTTTTTCTATAAGCTCGCTGTAACTCATGTCTCTATACTGCCAGAAATCTAGTTGCGTGTAAAGAAGTTTTTTAAAAAAAGATTGGTGCAAGGTGGCATGAATTTTGCAGCGGCTCGCGTGCCACCTTTAGAAAAGTTTTGGGGAGTTTTTTTTGGCGTGCTACCTTTCTGTGTTCCCCACACAGTTTCCTTTCATTTGTTTATTCCCCGCGTTGTTGCGAGAAATTTTTTTACTGGTGCTTCCTCGTCCCTAACAAGGATCGCGTACCCTGTTCGCTACGTTAGGCTTGCCTAGACTGTGCTCTGTCTCCCAGTAAATTTATAGCTCGGTTTCATGTTAATTCTAGCACTACTCGCGAGCGTCCTGCTTTGTGCCACATGACTGCACCCAGCTTTATGAAGGTTGCGACCCCTCTCTCTTGGGTTTCATCCCAAGGCTGAACAGGACAAGTTGTTTGATAGTCAAGTGCCAAGCGAACTCACGTTTCTTTTCTAGGTTAGTTCCTACCTCAAAGGATCATCCGCTCTTCTGAGCTTACCAGTTAGGCGCGTCTCCCGCGTTGCTTGGCTACGGGCATTTTTTTCTGACTATCAAATCTTGTTTAGTTTACTCGATTGATGCTTGGCTTACCAACCAAACGAGCATTAGTCTCGTCGATGTATTGGTCAACCTCGCTTTGGTTGGCAATACGAATGTCGCGAATCATCGCGCCTTCTTGCTCCTCCTTGTGATAATCCATCACAGGGCGAATGTGTGATACACTTCCGATGTATCGTTCGGTACGGCCCTTGGCCATGTTGCGGTAAAGTGCGCCACGGCGCATATCATTCAGGGTTAGTTCGTCGTTCTTCATGTCTTTATATGGTATTCTTTTTATGGATTAAGGTCAATACTTTTTTAACTCTTTTTTTACGCCCAAGCGTGACGGTCTTCAACTTCTACGGTTACGGTTTTTCCTGACTCTTTCAGCATGGGTAAGAAGGCCCAAACACGGCTTCCGCGAATCTCAATTAACCACGCTTCGCTGACTGCTTTTGATTCGCCCTCTTTCGTTAGATCGTCTCGCACTAAAACAAAGTTCTTGTGTTGGTAGGGATCGTAAGTGATTTCAACCCACTCTTCTGGGTGGATGCCTGTCGTGGGGTCAGCAATCAAAGACTCTCTCATGCGCTTGCCTTGGATGTAAGCGTGAACATTTTTGCGTCCTTCGTCACGCACTCGCTGATTACCCTTCGGGCCTACCCGTAGAATAGGTCGAGCAATTGCGATCTCTGTGACGTGATCCTCGACGATCCCCTTGTCGTTTTTAACGCTGTAAACCTTCGTGCCATCTTCGAGGGTCTTGTGAAGGTTTCTGTAAACTTGAACTTGTCCTTTCATGCGAGCAATTATAGCAAACTGAGATATAAGCACAAGCCTAAAACGATTTTTTTTTCATAAATATTCTGGTGCAAGGTGGCATGATTTTTGCAGCCGCCAGCGTGCCACCTTGTCAAATAGTTTTTCGCCTTAAAGCAATAAAAAACCCCGCCCAAAGGCGGGGTTAGGGTTAGGCTTCTAGGTTTAACTGTCCGAGTCGGAAAGATCCTCCGCGCCCACTTTTCCTTCGGTGTAAAAATCACCGCTCTTTCTATATCGTACAATCACTTCGCGATTGTTCAAAAGCTCTTCGAATCTTTCCTTGGCCATTGTTTTGATTTTGCGGGAAATTATCGGGCCGCTTGTTTTGTCCTGCTCTCCCTCGAATTCGTTTAGAACCTTGTGATAACTGGAGTTCTTAAAATACTTTTCCAATCGCTTGTCATCGCTCCAAACGAAAGCAAAAGTTGGGCCGAGCCAGTGAAGGTCTGCGGTTCTGTCTATTGCTCCGTGATTGAAGAAAGAGTTGTATTGCTGGCGGATTTCTTCTTTTTCGCCTTCGATGCCTACGGCAACATTTATTCCTGTGTTTTGGTATGATAGTTTCATTTTCTAGTTTTCGTCTCTGGGTGCTATAATATAAAAAACAATAAACAGTGTCAACAAAGTAATGATCAAAAATCCTTTCACGCTGCCACCTCCAATGCCACGGTTTTGGTTTGGCGGATGAATGGCTTGACCTTCTCCGCTTCTCCTGCGCTTGGCTTGTACTTGAGGCCCACCACTTTGCCCATCGGGTCGGCAAAGCGTAAATCCGTTTCGTCTCCGTTTATAACCTCGAAGCCGCCAAAGTCAGTCTCTGGCAATTCCTTGTGGTAAACTACTGCAACATTGACGCCACGCTTGAGCAAATCGCGCACGGTGGCATCGCTTGTGTTTTCGCTGCGTGAGAATGTCAAATGGTAATTGCTTGGCAACTTGCCATTGGCAAATGCCGCCGCTCTGTCGAGATGCTTTGTGTAGTCGTAAAACTGCAAATCGGGGAAAGCTTGGAAGATGTTTTGGCCGTCTAAACGATAATCTTCCCAGCGCAAATCGCTTGTGCCGTTGAGACGTTCGCACGGTATCAATCCCTTTTTGTTTGATAGCTTGATATGATTCTCCGTCTCTTTCCAGAGTTGACGCAAAAACGTGAAACGCTCGTTAACAAAAAACTTTGTTTTGTTGATTCGTGCCTCGCGAATTGGGTTCATGCGACCACGGCCAGAGGTAAACAAACAAGCAGCACGACACCCACGAGACGCGCTCGTGCAAGTGTTGATCACGCCGCTTGCGTTGCTTGGCGCAAGATAGATGATGGCGGTGGAGTATTGCTTTTTACGGCCCTTCACCGTCTTTGCGTTGTTGTCAATTCCGAGAATTTTCATATGCGAGTATCTTAAATAAATTAGTCGTTTGGGTCAATGTTTTTTTTGTGTTTTTTTTGGCGCTCAAAAGATCCCTTGCCTTTTTTGGGCTTCTCTATACGCGGGGCAGATCCCATGTAGCCTTGGGGATTAACCCGTGCTTTTGGTTGTTTCTTTTTCATGTGCAAAGCCTATCAAAAACAGTCATGCGTTACAAGAAAAAAATAAAAAAAATATCGGTGCAAGGTGGCACGAATTTTGCAGCCGATTTTATGCCACCTTGTCAAACAGTTTTTTACCTCAAAGCAATAAAAAAACCCCGCCCTTGGGCGGGGTTTTGGTTAGGTAGCCCGATGCTTATGCGGTTGCGACAACCGTTTCGCTTTTGGCTGGAGTCAGTAGACCCTTCAGGCGATTTTCATTTCCAGCAGCCAAGTCGAAAGACTTGAGCAACTTGTGAGAGGTCGAGTGGGCGCGTTCGAATCGGCGCGACTCGTAAGTACCAAGCTCGTTACCTTTGCTGTCGGTAATGTGGGCGGAGGTGAGAAACTCAGTTCCAGCGTTGTAAAGCTGGTACAGGTTACGCATTTCTCCCGCCTTACCGTCCTCATCGCGGCGAGGGTTGTTGAAGATTTCCGCAATTCCCTTGCGGATGGATTCGCTCAAAGTACCTTTTTTAGTGAGGTTGTTGAGCGCAACCAAACCTTGGTCTTGGCTGATCTTAACGCGAGAGATTCGCGTGTAGACATTTAAGGCGTCATCGAATTTGTTCAGAGCCTTGTCCAAAGCAGAGTCAGCCATGAGAGTGTCCAAGTCTAGCTTTTGATTGTGACGAGCGGACATATCCAGTTCGCGCTCCAGAGTGGTCATGCCATTGGTGCAAGCTAGGCGCAAAAAGCCCAACGCCCAAGAGATTTTCAAAGAGCCGTCGAATGAGTTTTGAGCAATCAAGCGCATTCCCATCTCGTCGCCAACTTCTGGAACCACGACTTTGTCCTGATCTCGTTTGAAATCATAGATCACGCGAGCCTTGGAACCGTCATCGGTCACAAAAACTTTGCGCTCCGCCGCAGACAAAAGACCCTTGCGATCCAGAGCCTCTTCAGCCTTGCCGAAAAAGTCTGAGTTTTGGATTGGTTTGTAGTACTTGCTGAAATAGCCGATCTCCTCGCCAGTGTCCAAACGAACGGCGGCGAAGCGATTCGACTTGCGACCCGTCAAGGGATTGTCAAGGCGAACGGTTTCTACTTGGTAGTTGTAGTCATTGCTGGTGCTTAGTTTACGAGACATAATATAGGTTCCTTATCTTCTTAGTGTGTTAATGTTGTCCTAACCTGTGATCCTATAGTAATGGAATTATGTTTTAGGGGCAAGGTTTTTTTTAAAAAAGTTTAACCAATAAAAATCGCCTTTAGGCTTGACTTGAAAAAGTTTGACAAGGTGGCACGGCGCGTGCGGCATTTTTCATGCCACCTTGCACCATTAGAAGAAAAAGGGAAAACCCTACGGTGTTCAATAGAGGACGTATGACAAGCATCCCGTTCGAGGCTCTCCCTCGACTCTATTCCGTAGGGGCAGTGGTAGCACTAGCGAGAAATAAACTTATCGACGTTGTTGAGAACACGACTAGTAAACTCACGCTTGTCTACTGGTCTCCACCCTTCCTTCGGCATAACCTCAGAAATTCCAACGAGTGAAGCACCAGAACGGTCTAAAGGAGTCTTAACCTCGACTCGACTTACCGCACTAGTATTGGAGTCCGAATCCACAGTGATTTCTACTTTGTAAGTTCTTTTCATTTATTTGTTAATTATTTGATTATTATTTGTCTATTATTTCCTTAATCTTTGTTTATATTATTGATATTATTATTTGAAGTCAAGTAGTTATTATTTGTCCCATATTTGTTCTTTATCTATAGTCCAGTTCATATGTTCTATTATATCTAGTATAGTTGTATTATCCTCTATTTGCTTATTTGGCGACAGGAAATTGCTAACGTTCACTGAGATGAGATCTGGCGCATTGCGGGACATGAAGTCGTACAATCTCTCCGCAGACTTTATCTTGAGGCCGCTGGAGTCGTAGTAGACTTGCAAGAACAGCCCGTTGGTGGATTCACCGAACCAAGCCTCGTCATCATCATCATATGTTAGGCATTCAATATTTAAATTTTTATATTTATTAAAACACCTATTTGACATTACCTTCAGCATATTATTTTATTAAGAATGCTTTATACTCTTCTAGATTATTTACCTTTACAGGGGAGGAGAGATACTCTTGTCGTGACTTCTTGAATGACTTGAGCGAGTCGATGTAGTTTCGGCCCTTGGCGGTGATCTTACGCCCACCAACAGCGATCTCCATAAGATCGTGGTACTGGAGGAACATTTCAATGTTCTTCTGGACTACGTCGCGAGACTGCTGAAGTTTCGCGGCCAGATTGGTGAGGGTGCAAGGATTGGTCTTGTCATACAAAACCTCAAGAGCGCGAACCTCCTCGGCCAAAAGGCCGAGCGGGAAATATCCAACTTGATACTGGATCTTCTTCCAATCATCGATGCTGAAAAAATTGTCGTTCTTGCTCTTGCAGTGAGCGTTGATGTCGTTGGCAATGGTCACAGCGTTGCGAGCATTACCACGAAAGACTTGCTTGATCTCATCGAACACGCCGTCTCCGAATCCAATGTCGGGGCATTTGAGGCAGATGATCTGCTCCAACTCTTCAGACGAGTAGTTCTGCAAGGAAACGCGGCGGCAACGATCAATCAAAGGGTCTTTGAGCTTTTGTACATCGGTGGTGGCAAAAATGAAAGACACCATGCGGAAGTCGAAGACAATCGTCGCATCTTCCCAAATCCATTCATTGACGTGGTTCTCGTTAGGCTCAAGGATTGTTAGCAAGGTCTCCTGAACATCCTTGGGCAAATTGTGGCACTCATCGAAAAACAAAGTACACTCTTTGTTCATGACGTACTTCAATATGATGTCGTTGAAGAATGATTTGACGTTCTTGATGGTCGAGCAATTGATTACGTGCATCGGCTTGCGATCAGCCTCAAGAGGCGTGAGGTTACGAGCGATCTCCTTGGCAAAGTGAGTTTTGCCAACTCCCTTGCCAGCAGTCAAGAGAATGCTTGGTAGGACATTGGTAGCCTTGTAATTGTTGAGGTGAAAAGATACTTGGCCTTTGGCAACCTCTTGGCTAATAACATTCTTAAAGTAGTCGTTCGTCATCATGTGTATATAATAAAGAAATTATAATTCAGAGTCAATTATTTTTTTAATAAATTTAATAGCCACTCTAAATCATCTTTTTTCATATAACATTCACTACCATAACTATCTTCAAACCATATACCATTATTTGTTATTTCTACAATCTTCATATGCCGACGCCTTTTTTCGTGGTGTTTTAGTCCGTTAAGGTGAAAGGTTTAACTTCCCATACTTTAAGTTTGGATACTCTTGGTGAAGTCATCGCTAATGATGGAGATTTCGCCGTAACTAATATCCAATAAGGTTTTTCAGTAATATCTCTACTTACTCTTACAAAGAATTTTTTATCTTTTTGCATATCTTTATATTCTCCGTCAGGTTTTACTTGTCTCAACATAATTTAGTTCTCCATATCGAAGTCTACTGTTTCTACCTCTACTGGTGGGGTAGTGTCTGTTACTTGTCTAATTGTCTTTGGATTACTTGGCATCGTCTCACCAGTAAGACCCAATGCTTCCGCAAATTTACGGCCAACTTGTACGTTAGCGTTTGGTTTTAGAACCGCGTTAAGATCTTCTAAAGAAATCAACACGAAACTTGTCGCTCCTTTGGTTTTGCCTCTCATTCGCCTACCTCCATCCATTGGTCAGCATAATTCTGCAACTCTTCGGTTTGCTTGCTCCAATCAGCGTCGGTACACGCGGTCTCAGCCAAGTCATGCCAGTCGGCCTCAAAGTCAACTTGCTTAAATAGATCACGATCCCAAAGACCGACGATAACGCTATCCTCTGGATCGTAAACATTGTTGAGTAGTTTGATTAGGTTCTTAACTTTCATGTGTCTATATAATAAAGAAATTATAAATCGAGATCAATAATTATTTTAATTTATTCGCAATCATTCTAACTTCATGCGTATCATAGACTTCGTTATCTAAGCTCTCTAATATCATCTCTACTTGTTCTGTGAATCCTTCGTCTCTAAGGTACTTATTCATACGGGGAATCATGCTTTTAGGCGTATCAGGGTGATGTAGAACCGAAGCTGTGTGATTGTTGTCTTCTTGTCTAGAAACCGTGATCACGAGGTTGTGACCGAGGATATCTAGTTTAACTATAGGTAACTCCTTGTTGTCGTTCATGGCCGCTATTATTAATTAATTATTATTCGGAGTCAATAAAAAAAATGCCCCCTTCGGAAGAAGGGGGCGACATGCGAACATGCCAGATGAACGACGCTTGAGTTGCTCAAGCTTGGGTCACCCTAAGCTTTTTATAGATCCAAGTCAAGCTATTTCGAGTGCAACAGATCGTAGATTTTCTTCTCAGCATGTTTAGCTACTCGATGGGCGAACTCTTTGCCTATCTTGTCGTCTGTTTTATCTTGTAGTGCCTTTTGTCTCCAAGGGGCTAGTTTATCAAACAATGCGTTATAAGACTCGGAATAGATCTGAGCCATCTCACGCTGTTCTTGAGTGATGTCTTTTAACGCAATCTTCTTAGGGGAACGCTTGCGCTGTGAACGAGTTTTCTTTTTAGTACTAGTCTTTTTCTCAATCATCATGACTCCTCCATCATAGTATTACACTGAATTAGAGTCAAGTATATTTTTTAAATAAGTCCCTATGCGGTTGCTGTGTCGTTACCTTTTAAATATTAATTATTAATTAAAGCGTAGGGAATCGAAGTGTCGTTTACCATAAAGTGTATTGTTATATGGGCTCACAGATTCGGTCGAGTGTTGTAGTCCTTTATGATCTTGTGTTAAAGATCCCTAAAATCTTGTGTTGCAGTCACTCAAATATATTTAGTGTTGTAACCCTTTAAATAGAATCGTATTTCGTTAGCTGTGTTGTAGATCCATAAATCTATTTAGGTGTTGTAGTATTGTATTTCACCAAAATCGTCCGAATCGTGTGTTATAGTCCCTATATTTAGATAAGTGACATTAGTATATCCAAATGCTTAGATACTCCACATGCCGCACAGAAAGCTAATATTATTGTTTTATATTTTAACATATTTATAGAGTCGTATTTAGTGTTAATGTTATAGTCCTTTAATTGACTGGCGCATTTATTAGTGTTGTAGCGCTTTAAATAGAATTATATTTGCTCATCAGTGTTGTAGTGCCTTAAAGTATATTGTTATATTTTGATTGTGTTGCGTCACCGATAGGTGTTGTAGTTCCTTAAATAATGTTCTGTGTTGTTGTTCGTCGTGTCGTAATCCCTATATTTGGTTAAATAGTATTAGTATCTACGCCCGTATAAGGTGTCGTTTACCTTAAATATACCGTACATTGGTGTCCTTTACCTTTATTTAAAAATAAATCATTCACTTATTCTTAGTGTCGTAGTCATTAATTTATAAATGTTAGTGTTGTATACCATTATTTGGGAAAATCCTGTTCGTAAAACGTCACTTGCTTTGTTTGTGCCGTTACCTAAAATTATTAATATTTATTTAAAATTATTTAAAAATGATTAAAAATTGTTAAAATATTTAAAAATAATCATCTTATACTTACAGTGTCGTATACCTCAAATACCATACATGGGTGTCGTTTACCTTATTTGGAAAAATGACATTTGTAAATTAGTGGGACAGTAGGACTTCTTGAATACCTACAACTACTTTCGGGGCCAGATCAAGTTCAGTGACCCTACATACTTCGTACCCTACTCACATCATAGCTTTGTGTCGCCACGTTGCTACTCGGCTCCCAGAGTTTGATGGACTCCTGCCTCTTGTTTCGGTGCGCTAATCCTCTTGCAAAGATTTATTACGCCATATCCCGATGGAGCAACCGTCGCTGCTCCAAATTATTTAAAATTTAAAAGATCATTGGGGTTGTTCCCTTAATGTCTTTATATTATGCCGAAATTATATTTTTAAGTCAATACATTTATTTCGAAAAATCTGGCTCGTAAATAATGACTCTTTATTTGGCGGGATTTGGTTCGTATCTGGTGGGACTTATTTAATTAATTTTCTAATAATATTTAATATAGATTCATAAATAATAATGCCCATTCCCCAGAAAAAACAAAAAACATTATATAGAAATTTCATATTATATTATTTGGACGAAAGTCGCTCGCATTTTTTCATTGACTATTTTTAATAGTTTATATATAATGGAATTAAGAACCTATTGAATATATATTAATATTTATATAGTTTATTAGTATTTATTTGTAATTCTTCTTATATTCTTTTTTTTCTTTTATTTATTAGAAGAAAAGAGAAATATGTATATTTGTTAAATAAATATTTCTCCCACACCCATAAAAATATTTATATTTAATTATATTTAATGAAACTCTTATATTCTATTATATATGTTCTTATATGCAAATGCTCAAATGTTTGTGTTGTTTACCCTTAAAAAACAGTGTTATAACTGTTGGTGTTCACCATCCCTTGTCGAGTGCCGTTTACCTGAAAAGCAGTCTTAGCATTCTAAATCTTGCTGTCCTTGGTGACGTTTACCTTAAAATATCAAATAACTAAAAAGATAATAAATATATTATTTATATATCCAAATAGGTTGTTTCTTAATTATCCTTTTGAGATATAAAAAAACCCTATAAAATCAATCATCATAACCGCATCCATCGGTATGTCGTTGTTCTTTAGAAGCATAGTTGTTTTCTAGAACAGAAGCAATATGATCAGCTAATTGATGTCTAGCGGATTCGGAATCTAGGTTAATTTGAGATCCAATATATTCTTCTAATACTTGTTGTATTTGTGTTTTCATTGTTTTCAATACCGCGTTTAAAGAGGCCAAAAGTCGTTGGTGTATTCTGATCCAAACTCCTTGTATTCTTCTCTAGGAATTATGATCTCCCAAACTCTCCAAGCCAAGAACAAGCCTATCACCGTAAGAATCATAAATACATAATAAAGATTTTATTGATCTTGGTCAACAGAATTATTAGCTTTTTGGATCTTTTCCCAAACGGCTTGTCTGATCTCCCATCCGAGTAGTAATGACTTGCATGATTGAATTGTAAAACCGCTGTTTACATTATTAAGTAATAAATTTACGCCAAAGAAGGGGAATATCATAACATAGCTTTTGGTTTGGCTATATAAGTACCAATCAGCAACGTGGAACTCTGTTTCTTCGTCGGATCTCAATTTGATAGAATCTTCTTCGAATGAGGAGTCTATTATATCTTTCATTCCCTTACGCGATATCATATACGCGACTGCTCCAAAAGATGAATTAGACCAATCTGCGAACATTACATCGTTTTTAGATAATTCTTTAAGATATTGTTCTAATACCAAGGGGTTTGTGCAATATAAATTTATAATACCATAGTCTTTAGGTGCGTTTTCTAGGCATTTGTTAAAAAAATTAAGATTATTTGCAAAAAAATCTATTTGTATATCATCTTCACATATAATCGCTGACTCACATCCATCGTCATAAGCTTGTTTTATCGCTTTGAGGTGCGAGAACGTGATTGCTTTTTCAAAATACTTATTTTTTCCAATCATCCAGCTATGAAATGCTTTTTGGAAGTCGTCTGGATAGTGCTCTTTAATCACATCCAGAGCAGCTAATTCTTCTTTGGATAATTTTATCTTTTCGTCAGTAAATTGTTGTGCGATATGCTCTACGTTAGTGGCCTCTACTCTCTTGCAGGGGATTCCATAAGCATTGAAGGAAGCCTCAAGAGGTTTCCATCTTTCTGGTTGGGATTCTAAGTTAATACAATAAAATTGAGGATAGTTATTTTTCATTTTATTTAATAGC
>Ga0209232_1001376_pt1 | contig 13132 bp, 5 predicted proteins | sample ETNvirenome_2_60_FD_184066 | JGI IMG/M metagenome (GOLD analysis project Ga0209232, IMG submission 184066) | Marine viral communities from the Pacific Ocean - ETNP_2_60 (SPAdes) (version 2) | ecosystem: Environmental > Aquatic > Marine > Oceanic | place: Pacific Ocean | collected 2013-06-22
CTGTTGTTAGGTTTAGTACTTCTTCAGATCAAGCTGCTGCTAATTTTGTTGGATTAGGCGCAAATGTTAGTAGTATCACAGGTAACACGGGTCAAAGCACTAGTTCTACAATGACTATTACAGACTATTCTATTGCGGATAGTGGTGATGGCACTGCTCTTGGTTATAAATTTTCATTTGATACAAAGTCTAAAGTACAAAAAGTATTAGGTAGTTTGCAACCTGTAGATAGTGATTTTTTTACAAAAATAACAACGCAAACAAACGGTAGTGGTACAGATTCTACTAGCATGATAGTAGATAGTGTTGATAATTTAGTTGTTGGTATGAGTTTAGTATCTATCGCCGACAGTAGTGACTTAGAGCAAAGTGGTAGTTTAGGTGTGCTTACATTTCCAACTATTACAGCTATAGATACAATCACAAAAACGTTAACGTTGTCTGCGGCTCCTGATTGGGGTGATGATAAGGCTGTAGTATTTAGAGCTTATGGTAGTGATTTAATACAACAATCTACAGGTGGTGTTTTTTCTTTTGATTTTTCTGTTGCGCCAGCTACACAATTTGGCACGGTTGTTGTTAACAGTGATAGCGCTGGAAATACTACTGTTGTTGTAGATGCTTTAAGTGGTATTTCTATTGATAGCAGAATATTTGGCGCTGGAGTTGATACAACTGGAGATAACAATAAAATAACAAACTTAAGCTCAGATGGCTTAACATTAACTATGGGTGGAAATCAACAGTTACGAGACAACGTTGCTTTAAAGGTTTTAGGATCAGCAGTTGAGACAAAAATAAATGGAGAAATATTAATCAGTACGTTCCCTACTATATCTACAGATATTTTTTATGATATAGATAGGTCACATGTACTAGCAACAACAGCATAAATTATGGCAGATAGAATAAGCTTTTCACAACCAATAAATGTTTCTGTTCAACCAGGAGACGAGTTGTACTGGACTCAATACAATACAGCCACAAATATTGCGAATCAAACACCTACTCTTATTGGAGAAGTGTTAGAAGTTGGTTTAGACTACGTAGATGTTGCCACTGGAGCAGCCCCTGCATTTACACCTAAAACCATGCTTTTTATGTTTAGAAAACCTAATATAAATAATACAGGCATAAAAGGTTATTATGCAGAAGTTAGATTATCTACATTTAGTGATGAGTTTGGTAATTTTGAAGCAAATAAAACAGAATTGTTTGCTGTTGGGTCGGAAATATCACAAAGTAGTAAATAAAACATAAAAAGTGTAATTATAAATACATAAAACAAAGAATATGAATATAGTAGGATATAGATCTCCTTTTAAAAAGAAAAACTCACCAATGAAAGCAATTGATCCTGTAACGGGACAGTTGATTTTAGCCGCTGCACCTGGTATAATTGGTGCTATAGGTAGTTTGTTTGGTTCTAGAAGAAGAAGAAGAGAGCAAAAAGCAGCTCAAGCAGAGATGAAAAAGAGAAGAGAGGCTTTTGAAAATATACAATATGTAAATCCATATGAAAATATAACAAATCCATATGCTGGTTTACAAAACCCTTATGCTGAAAACTTATATGAAGACTTAGGCGTAAACACGCAAGCAGCAGATTTTTTAAGAGAACAACAACAACAGTCTCAAGCTAATTTAATGCAGCAGTATAGAGGTGTTGCTGGTGGTTCTGGTGTAGCTGGACTTGCTCAAGCAATGTCTAATATATCATCTAAACAAGCACGTCAAGCCTCTCTTGATATAGGAAAGCAAGAAAGAGCTAACGAGTTAGCTAGAATAAAAGGTGAACAACAAAGAAGAACCGGTCAGTTTGGTGTTGATAAGATGAAAGCCGGGGCACAAGGACAAGTACAAATGCTTAAAGCTCAAGGAGAAAGCATTAGAAGAAGTCAAGAAAATAGAAGAACAGAAAATCTATTTGGCTTAAGTATAGATAGAAAAATGGCTGCTGATAAAGCTAGACAAACTGCTAAGGCACAATTTTATGGTGGTATAGGTTCTGCTGCGGCTGGTATTGCTGGGTTATACGCACCTGGAGGTATGAGAGCTGGACAATTTGGTACTGATTTATTTAATTTTTCCGATGGTAGGTTTGGCACTAATCCAAGCTATGGCATGCGTCCTACAGTTTTAGATCCTTACGATCCTGATTACGTTAAACAAGATAAAGATGGTGACGGAATACCTGATTATTTCTACAATTATTAAAAATTAAATTATGGCAGACGAAATAAATTTAGAAAACTTAGACATAGATAAAGCTATGGATTTATCAGCTGAAGAACTAAAAACTTTAGGTTTAGATAAAGGTAAACTTTTTGATGTTCAGCAAAAAGCTACTTTTGCTACAGATCAAGCTTTAGGTGTTGGTGCCGGCGCTTTAACTGGTAAAAAAGTTGATAATTCAGCTATTGATAGTTACATTGCACAAATAGAAAAACCAACCGGTACAGATGTTTATAGCAAACAAGCCGCTATGTACAGAGCTAGAGGTGAAGGTGATTTTTTACGTACACAAAAAAACTTAAGTAATCTATTGTTACCTACGTTAGACTTAATAAAAAAACGTGAAGCAGCAGCTATGGCTAGATTTACTTTGTTAAAAAATCGTATGCCAGAGTTTGATGATACTACTATATTTGGTGATCAAAGTGGTAATCCTATGCCTATTTCCGATGAAATAAAAAATATAAGTAACACAAATAAAGAAGACTTAAGACAGTTATCTCGTTTGAATCCTATGGATGAAAGGTATGATGAGATAAAAAAGAGAGTGGAGAAAAATCAAAAAACTATAGTTGAGTTCGATGTTGTAAATAAAAAGTTATTAGAAATAAGGAATGCTGGTACAGACGAGTCACAATGGAGTAGAGGCATGGATGAAACCACTGCAAACATGTGGAGAGATATTTATACTAGCAATGGTAAAAATATAAAAATCCAAGATGGTAAATTAGTTTGGACTGACGAAAAAGGTACAACTAGAAACACTTATAATATACCTGATGATAATACTGGAGGAGGTGAAAATGTTTATGACGATGAAACTTATAGTGTTTTAATAAACAGTAGAGGTGATGATAAAAACAGTGAACAATATAAAAGAGGTGAAGCTTTGAGTGACTTACACTGGTATGGTGATCAAAATCTTGATGGTAACGATCCAGGATCCAATTATACTGAAGTTGGCGCAAAAACCATTCAAGAATCACTTAACACTCTTGGTATTACAGACAACGATGGTAACGCACTTGAAGTAGATGGTAAATTTGGACCTAAAACAAGAGAGGCTTTTAAAAAGTATTTAAAAGTTAGAGATAAGTTAAACAAACAACATCTCGATAAGTACATGTCAGAAGAAGACGCTGAAAAATATAGAACTTCTAAAACTACAGGTGTTGGTGAAACAAGAGTTATAGATTTATCACAAATAGGTGATGGACCTACGATGATAAATAGTAAGGCTGTTAATCAAGATATATTGATAAGAGGTAACGCTCAAGAACTTATAAATCAAGGCGTGGGTGTAGATGATCCTATGTATAACACGTTAATTAAGCAGCAAATATTTGAATTAAATAACATTGGACCAGATGGTATAAAATCTTTAATATTTGATGGTCTTCGTAATGATCCTGATAGTATCTATAATGGTATTAATACAGATAGCTTTATGGAGCAAGTTATAAAAAATCATTATGGCTCAGACTTGTCAGAAGAAGAAATAGCAGAAAAGATAGAGTTAATGAGAACTGATGATGTTACGCAGATGTATAATAACGGTAAAGGTGGCCAAGATACTTTACAGACTCAGTTTATGGAGTGGTATAAAAAAGAAATTGATACACAAATTACAGAAGGTAAAAAATCTCAAGTTGTTCCTGGCGGGACACCTACTGGCACAGGAACTGGAACCGGTACTGGTACTGGTACTGGTACTGGTACTGGCGGCACTGCTATTTTAAACACCCAATTAGGATCAACACTTCAAGACAATGCTGTTGTTTATAATTACGGCTCTCGTGGAGTTCAACCTTATACTGTTGAAAATTCATTAAATGGAGTTTCATTAGAAACTGGTGAAATAGGTATTTCTGGTGAAAACTTAAAAACTATAATAGATAAAGATGTTGACACAAAAAGAAAAAGTAAATACAACAAAAGTAGTACTAAATTTGGCAATGAAACATACAAATTAGGAACAGATAATGTGCTTTATTACTGGAAAGAATATAGCGATACAGACGGTGGTGAATGGGTTAAGGCTCAAAAAAATGCAGATAGCACTAATCCTGCGGATGTTGCGGCATATCAACGTATAGTAGAAGAGTTAAATAAAGGAACTGGTGGTGCTTTGAATATAGTTTCAAGTGACATACCACAGTTTGATATGTATGACAGAAAGTACAAAGCTATTCACGGAAAAGGAAAATGGACAAGTAAAAACACTGGGAAAAGTTATCTCAAAAAAAATACATTAATGCTTTCTAATGGACAACCAGATTTTGAAGCTATTTCTGAAAAAGGCACTATGAGAAATGGTTATGTGTTAGATTACGACAATAATGAACAGTTATTAGATGGTCTTACAAAGGGATATGGACAACTTGGCTTTTATTTTAAAATGGAAGGTGATGATGATTTATATATTTATTTTAAAGATACAGACGGAAAAACATATAAATTAAACGATTTATATTATGATGGTGATCCAATGGATACTGACCGCGCGCTTGCGTCAGATAGGAGAAAAGATGAAGACAATTTAATAAAAATGATGCAATGGATTTGGCGTGACAGCAAAAGAAAACAAGAGCACTTTAACGATGCAAGATTAAGAGACAATAACGGAGAAATTATGGTTGTTAATTACTAAATATTTAAAATATGTATATATTTCAAATACCAGAAACTGGAGCTACATATAGAGTGCAACCTAATGAAGTAGAAAAATTTCAAAAGGATAACCCTACTGCTGTTTATTTAAGAGGTGGCGAAGGTGGCGGTTCGCAAGAGCTTATTGTAAATAACGAAATTTATTACGTTCGTAATGAAAACATTGATAATTTTATACTTGATCGTAAAGGCGAGTTAATTGAAACTCCTGGTATGCGAGCTGACCGTATAAAACAACAAGAAGCTTTAGTTAAAATGTATGAAGATGATCCTTTTACCTTAAGTACTTGGAAAGGTTTTGTAGACTGGTGGAAAGTAGGTGAAAGAGGAACTCAAGAAAAAAATACTTGGGCAGAAACATTATTAGGTAAAAATCAAATTACCGATTTTGTTTCAGATTTTTATAGAGGAGGTAAAAAAGGCGTAATGCAAGCTTTAGACATGGATGATTTGGCCTTAGCATTTAAAGTTAAAAATCGCAAGTTAACACCAGATGAAGAAAAAAGACTTTTTGAAGCAATACAAAGACAAAGTGAGTATGGCGTAAGCGATGAGATGATTGTCTATATGAACTCTAGAACACCAACCGCTGAAAACGGCACTTTTGATGCTATGGATGCTTTGTCTGGAATGAGTGCTACGTTAATGTTTGAAACGTTTGCTAGTTCTATTTCTAGTATGTTAGTGGGACTTACTCAAAAAGAAGGTTTATCTTGGGCTTTAGCAGGAGCTGGAACTGGAGCGGCTGTTGGTTTTGGTGTTGGCGCTGGAATTGGTGCTATCTCAGGGCCTGGTTCTGCGGTAACTGGTACAGTAGGTGCTATAGCTGGTGGTTTTGGTGGTTTGCTTGGTGGTGTTGGTGGTGCGTTAGAAGCAACGGGAAAAGTTGGAGAGTTAATACGTGAAGAAATGAACAAGCTTGGTATGAAGTTTACCTATGAAAACTTTGAAAAGTTTGTAAAAGAAAATCCTGAAAAATTAAGAGAAATAAGAACTAAAGCTATTACTAAAGGTGTTACTATAGCCGCTGTTGATACTCTTGTAAGTGCCGCAACTCTTGGTATGGGTAAAGCTGTTACAATGACAACGCTACCAGCTGCAAAGCTAACTACTAGACCTTTAGTAATGACAGGCGCTGCTTTTGTAGCAGAAGGTACTGGTGGTGCGGTTGGTGAATATTTAAGTCAAAAAGTTATTGGTGAAGCATCTGATCCAAAAGAATTATTTTTAGAAGCAACTGGCGGTGGGCCTGTAACTGCTCTGTCTGTTTATAACCAGGTTATTAATCCACCTGTTTACACTATTAATGATAGTCCAGTTACTAGAAACGATATATGGGAAATTTTATCTGATCCAAATAGAAGCAACGCTGATATAGTTGCTTCTGGTATAGATATTAAAAACGATCCTGTACTAGAAAAAGAATATAATTCTAGAAGAAAAGCTGCTCAAAAAGAGAACGCATTACCTAGAGATCCAAAAACTGGTAAACACATCATATCAGAAACAGATAGAAATTTATTATATATTTTAGAAACCGCTTTAGATACAGCTAAAGAAAAAGGAGCTAAATTAGTTGAGGTTTTAGGTCGTACTACAAAAGTAAAAGATATAAAAGAACAAATAGACGCTATTTACGATAGTTATGCTGATAAAACAACAACACCTTTAAAAGAAGGTGATGTTAAAAAATCTGTTGATGTACGTCGTCAATTAATGGAAAAGCAAGAAAAAGCAGGTCTTATACAAAAAGCAAAAGGCCTTATTTTTGAAGCTTTTGATTTTAGTGATTCTTTTAATACGGCGGTTAGTAAAAAACTAGGAGAAGGAGCAAAAGTTGAATACGAAGGAGCTGAAGGTATTAAATTTGAAGATGGCACTGTGTTTATAGATAGAGAAAGAGCTGTAGAAGTAGGTGCTTATGAGCGTGTTGGATCACACGAGGTTTTTCATAATATAACAGATAACAAGTTTAATAATCTTGACACAAAAGAGAAAAAAGAACTTATAACTAATTTTAAAAAAGTACTAAAATCTAAATTAGATAAAAAAACTTATAGGCAAGTAGAAAAAGCAGTAGACGATGACAGTAAAGGTAGAGGTATATCTTCGGATATTAATGTAGAATGGTTTAATAAATTTTCAGATCAAGTTGCTGACAGAGGAAAATATTACAAAAAAAGAACTAGTTTATTGAAAAAATTAATACCTTTTTTTAATAAAGCAATACGAGAAAATACAGATTACAAAAACTTTGAATTTGGCAACGCGGAAAGTATGTTTAACTTTTTGGAAAATTTTGCTAAAGATGTTAGAGCTGGTAGAGATGTTAGTTATGCAGAGCAGTTTATCGACACTGGTGGTAAAACTCAATTATCAAGAACTGAACTTATTAGTGATATTAATAAAATGCAACAAGGCGCTAAAACTAGAGAACAGTTTTTAAAGCCAAATATATTTAACAAAATATATAGCTCTATAATAAAAGATGGTGGTGCTATAAATAACTATATAAAAAGCTTAAGATTAAGTCCTGAGCAAACAGAAGAAACTATAGATAGGGTTGCTGATAGATTAATGAATTTTAATCCTGCAGCGCAAAGAAAAACAGATACTGGTGAACCTATAACATTAGGTGAGTTTATAATGGCAAATGTAGGTTTTGGTAAACTAGATGCTGCTAAGAAATTAGCTACAGAAGCAGCTAAAACAAAACAAGAAAAAAGTATTGACGCTGCTAAAAGAACTAAAGAAGGTGAAAGAACTTTTGATATAGAAGATACTGACGCAACAGAACAACAAGATATAGAAGAACAAGATATATCACCTCAAGCAGAAGCAAGAAGAAAAGCAAAAGCTGATTTAGATAAAAAACCTAAAACATCTAAGTTAAGAAAAACATTAGGTATTGAAACTGCAAGTGAAGCATATAACAGGGTTTTAGAAACAGCGCGTAAAGTTTTACTAAGAGCATATGATACTGGCCAAAGTGTTAGAAACATACAAATAGCGTTAAAAAAAGAAGCTAATGCTTATATATTTAAGCAAGTAAAAAACATGCTAGGTGTAGGTGCTAAGTATATACCTACTATTTCAAAACTTAGAGTAGAAATTATAAATTCTATGTTTACAGCTGATTTAGTTCAAATGGAAAGAAATGTTCCTGATAACGAAAAAGTTTTTACTAGATTTGTAAGAAAACTTACTAGAGTAGAAGATGTTCAAAGCGCTATAGATCAAAATTTATTACAACCTTCTGAAATTAATAAAATAAAAAAAGGTCAAGCTGTAAATCTTTATGAAAAAGTAGTGCAAGTAGAAGGAGATCAAAAACAACAAGATAATTTTGTTGCATTTTTTGATCAACCACTTAAAAACCCTGTAACAGGTGTTAGATCTGGTTTAAAAGGTACTAGAAAGGATCAACTAACAACATACCTAGCAAACTCTTTAACGTTAGACGCTGTAATGCAAGTAGCTCAAGAAACTGAAGTTGCAGAAAAAAGACAGCAAATAGCTGAATTAAAAGGTGAAACAATAGATGATACTGATATTCAAAACTTATCTGTAGTAATAGGTAGAAATCCAAACGTACAATTTTCTAGAACACAAATACTAGATGGGCTAGCTAATAATATATTAAATGTTTTAAACGATATAAAAACTAATAAAACTAGTTTAGATAAAGTTGTTGAAAAAGATGGTAAAAATTATTCTCTTAAAATAAAGTTTGAAAAAATATTTGAAAAAGGCCAAAGAGAACACTCTAAAAAAGATAAAGATCTTGCTGCGGAAAAAATATATAAAATAGTAAAAGCAAATGAGCATGCTGAAATTGTTGATGATCCTGTTTTAGAACAAAAACTTGTTAGTGATATAGTCAAACTTGGTAAAAAAGGTGAAAAACTTAATTTAGGTAATGCTTTTGAATATAGAATAAAAAACATAATATCTAAGTATACAAAAGTTTTAAACAAAACAAAACTTAAATTAAAAGGAGATGTATATATACCTCTTCTTAAAGCTATTACACTTGGTATAGAAGTTAAGCTTCATAAAGCTAGAGGTGTATCACAGCTAGTATCATTTAAACTTGAAGGCAATAAAATTATAGTTACATATCCATCTGTTTTTGGTGGTGGCAATGTTAAAAATCCAACGATAGATACTAATACAAATAGGCTTTTTGATGATATAATGGCTGACTTGTTAATAGATCAATATGAGCAGTTACAAGCAGACCTTAAAAAAGCTGGTTTAGGTGACATTGTTAATTTTAAATTAAATGAAAACCAAAAGCAATGGTTAATGGATTATGGTAAATCTAACTATTATACTACTACTGAAGTTACTTTAGACCATGTTATGAACGCTTACTCTAGCGGTAAGTATGGTAAAGCACCTCAAGGTATGATACAAACAGGTAATAAGTTTTTTAGAATGGTAACTAACAACAAAAAACTTAACGAAACTACATTAAAAATAAAAAATAATTGGAATAGCGCAAACCCAGACAATCAAATAAAAGATTTAAAACTCGAAGATGAAAACGGTAAAATAACTTTACAAGCTCGTATGGAAATAAGAGATGGTAAAGTTCAGTTTAGAGTAGAGCCATTACTTAATGAAAAAGAATTTGTAGATACAACGGCTAGTTTATTAGATGAAAACTTTACAAAAGCATTTATAGATTCAGCAAAAGAAACAGCTAATAAAGAAATTGGTGTAAGCTTAAGTAAATCAGTAGAAAACGCAAGACAAACAGTACAGTACAGTAAAACTTCTAGAGGTATGAGTACTTTTGATTTTGATGAAACACTTATTGACAAGGGCAAAAACTTTATTATAGCTAAAAAAGGTGATAAAACTATAAAAATAACAAGTAGTGAATGGCCTATACAAGGACCAGATTTAGCAGAACAAGGCTACACTTTTGATTTTAGTGACTTTGTTAAGGTTAGAGGTGGTATTGAAGGGCCTTTATTACAAAAAATGCGTAATCAAATAAAAAAATTTGGACCAAGTAATGTTTTTGTTTTAACAGCAAGACCACCAGAAAGTGCTTCAGCAATACAAGGTTGGCTAAAGTCAAAAGGAATAAACATACCTTTAAAAAATATAACTGGATTAGGTGATAGTACTGGTCAAGCAAAAGCAGTGTGGATGCTTAACAAGTTCGCAGAAGGATATAATGACATGTATTTTGTTGATGATGCTTTATCTAACGTAAAAGCTGTTAAAGAAGTTTTAGATCAATTAGATATTAAATCTAAAGTACAACAGGTTAAGGTTCAATTTAGTAAAACATTAGACACTGATTTTAATAATGTGTTAGAAGATGTGGCTGGTATTGATTCAAAGAAACGTTTTTCAGATGCAAAAGCTAGAAAACGTGGAGCTGGAAAAGGAAGATTTAGACTTTTTGTGCCACCATCACACGAAGACTTTGTGGGATTATTATATAATTTTATAGGTAGAGGTAAAAAAGGTAATGAGCACAGAAACTTTTTTGAAAGAGCTTTAATAAAACCTTTAAACAAAGCATATAGAGAGTTAAATATGGCTAAACAAGCTATAGCAAACGACTATAGAGCTTTAATAAAAGCTATGCCAAAAGTGCGTAAGCGTTTAGGTGAAAAAATACTTGATGGTGATTTTACAGTTGAAGATAGCATGAGAGTTTATTTATGGGATAAATTTGGCTTTGAAATACCAGGACTTAGTAAAACAGACCAAGCACAACTAGTAAATTTTATTAAAAATGATACTACACTACAAAACTTTGCAGATATTGTTGGTGAAATTTCTAGAGTTAAAGAAGGATATGTAACGCCTGGTGACAGTTGGGAAATTAGTAATATTAAATATGATTTAGTCGATGCTACAGGTAGAGTTGGTAGAGCTAAGTTTTTTGCAGAGTTTATAGAAAACGCAGATATTATATTTTCTAGTGAAAATATAAATAAAATTAGAGCTATATACGGTGATAATTTTGTAGAAGCACTACAAGATATGCTTTATAGAATTAAAACTGGTTCAAATAGACCTACTGGTAATAATAGAATAATTAATGCTTGGCTTGATTGGATTAACGGTTCTGTTGGTGCTACAATGTTCTTTAATATTAGATCTGCTTTATTACAACAACTTTCTTTTGTTAACTTTATAAATTTTGCAGATAACAATATATTTAAAGCTGCTAAAGCTTTTGCTAATCAAAAACAATTTTGGGCAGATTTTGCTGCTTTATTTAATTCAGACTTCTTAAAACAAAGAAGATCTGGCGCAGCTTTTGATGTAAACGCTAGTGAAATAGCTAGAGAAGTTGCTGCATCTCGTAATCCTGTTAGAGCTGCTATAAAGTATATATTAAACTTAGGTTTTTTACCTACACAAATGGGTGATAGTTTTGCTATTGCTATTGGTGGTGCTAGTTTTTATAGAAACAGAATTGATACTTATATAAAACAAGGCTTAACAAAAGCAGAAGCTACTGAAAAAGCTTTTAATGACTTTATGGAAGTTGCAGAAGCAACTCAACAGTCATCTAGACCTGATATGGTATCACAGCAACAAGCTTCTGTTTTAGGTAGATTAATATTAGCATTTCAAAACGTAACATCACAATACGTAAGGTTAATTAAAAAATCTAGTTTAGATTTAATAAAAAGAAGAAAATCACCGCCTTATGACACACAGGTACAAAGTGATATAGCTAATATATCTAAAATAATGTATTATGGAGCTGTACAAAGTGTTATATTTTATGGTTTACAAACAGCTCTTTTTGCAATGATGTTTGATGATGACGAGCAAGATGAAGATTTTTTTAAGACTAAAAAAGATAGAGTAATAAATGGTACTCTTGATAGTATATTAAAAGGTATGGGTGTTGGTGGCGCTGTTATTTCTACACTTAAAAACTATACTATTAAACTATTTGAAAACCAAAAAAGTAAAGAATTTTTTAAGACACCAGCTTGGGAAGAGTTATTACAAATATCTCCACCTATAGGTATTAAAATAAGAAAATTAAGAAGTGCTGAAAGAAGTTTAGACTGGAATAAAGATGCTATAAAAGAAATGTCTTTACTTGATATAGAAAATCCTTTGTGGCAAATGACAACAACATTTATAGAAGGTCTTACAAATATACCATTAGCTAGATTACATAGGAAAATGCAAAATATAAGCGCTGGTTTAGATAATGAAAATGCTTGGTGGCAAAGAGTAGCTGTGTTAGCTGGTTGGAGCAAGTGGGACGTTGGCATTGAAAACAAATCTTTACAAGAAGCTAAACAGCGTGTTAAAGAAAACCAAAAACAAATTAATAAAGAAACTAAGTTAAAGAAAAAATATCCAGGTAAAACAAAACAAGAAATAGATATACTAGAAACCGAAAAAACTATATATGATTTAAATAAAAGAGAACAAGAGCGTATATTACAACAAAATGGTTTAAATCCTAAAAATTATAAGCTAGAAAAAGATCGAGTTAACGCTATAATGAAACTACGTAGCAAAAACAAAAACAAAATAGACAAACAAGTATCTGATATACAAAACTTTGTTCCTGACAAAAGTGAACAAAGAGAGATTGATTTGTTTAAAATGAATAAAAACGAACAAGTTAATTTACTTATGAATTTAGGTTTATCTCCTAGCCAAATAAAAAATCTTAAATATGAAGAAGATAGAGTTAAAAAAATCATAGAACTTGAAAACAAAAGAAAAAGTAAAAACCGTTAAAAACAAGTGATTGTATAATATATATATAAAAAGCAAAAATGGCAAAAGAATTAAATGAAGATACATCGTTTAAATTAAGTATAAAAACAATAATAGGCGCTGGCTTTGCAATAGCAACTTTAGCTGGCATGTGGTTTACATTACAAGCTGATATAGCAGAAGCAAAAGAGTTACCTGCTAATGAGTGGAATCCTGAGTGGGAAGAAAAGCTTCCAGACGCAGAAGTTACACGCATGGAGTTTGATATGAAAGATCAGATGATAAGACAAACTATTATGGACACAAAAACTGATGTTGATGAAATTAAAAAAACATTAGAAAAAATAGAAGATAAGCTTTATGACAGATAATATTAACTGGCCAACTCGCATTATATATATGCTAATAATTGTTTTTATGCTACTAGGTAGTATGTGTTTTAGTCAAATAAAAGTAGTACAGTTTAATGCTGGCTGGAATAAAGCTAATGATGTTACTT
>Ga0209232_1001377_pt1 | contig 13126 bp, 5 predicted proteins | sample ETNvirenome_2_60_FD_184066 | JGI IMG/M metagenome (GOLD analysis project Ga0209232, IMG submission 184066) | Marine viral communities from the Pacific Ocean - ETNP_2_60 (SPAdes) (version 2) | ecosystem: Environmental > Aquatic > Marine > Oceanic | place: Pacific Ocean | collected 2013-06-22
AAAATAATAAACCCTAGTGATAAAATTCCATTACGACCTAGATTAAGATTAAAAGTAAAAGATACTGATTCTGCTACTTTAAAAGAAATAGTTGCTAAAATTAAATCAAAATATAAAGTTCAAGATATTTCAATTCAAAAAATAAATGCATTAAATACAACCGATTCTAAAAAGAAAATTAATTTTGGTAACATAAGAGATGTTGAATGGCAGAACAAAGTTATTACAGAATACTTAACAGATGAATATGCATTAGATGATGAACTATTAGATACAATAAGACATATCAATAGAACAGTTCATAGTAAACTTCCTACAAGTACATTAACAAGAAATATTACATGGACTCCTATAAAGTTTGAATTTTCAAATATGTTTAGTTATGGTCCAAATAATATTATTGACTTTACAAATATGAATGGATTATATGGATTGTTTGCTCCAAATGCGTCTGGCAAATCAACATTATTAGATGCGTTATCATTTGCATGTTTTGATAAATGTAGTAGAACTAAAAAAGCTAAACATGTATTAAATAACAAAAAAGCAACCTTTCATTGTAAATTTGAATTTGAATTAGGAAAATATAGTTATTTTATTGAACGTAAAGCTAAAAAACATAATAATGGCCATGTTAAAGTAAATGTCGATTTTTGGAGAATAGATGATTCTGGTAACATTGAAAGTTTAAATGGAGATCAAAGAGATTCCACAAATAAAATAATTCAGCAATATCTAGGAACATATGATGATTTTGTTTTAACTGCATTATCATTACAAAATAATAACACCGGATTTATTGATAAGAGTCAGAGAGAAAGAAAAGAATTACTATCACAATTTTTAGATATTGATATTTTTGAACAATTATACCAAATTGGCCATGATGATATTAGAGAGACAGCTGCTTTAATTAGAGAATACAAAAGAAAAGATTTTTCAACCGATTTATCAGCAGCCCGAGATGTTATAACTCAATATTCTGGTTCATATGAACAAATGAAAACAGATAAAAATGAACATGAAGAAATGAAAACTAATCTTAATGATATCATTTTTACTATGACAAAAGAGTTAAAGAAAGTTGATGATACATTAGATACACCAGAAGATATAGAATCTGAAATTGAACGAATGGAAGAAGAGTTAGAAGAAGTGATTGCAAATCGTGATACTCAAAAAGAAATGATTCGTGAACAGAAAAAACTTATAAAAGAAATAGATCAGAAAATAAATAAAATTGATGAAAATGCTTTACAACATGCATTAGTTGAATTAAAAGATTATCAAGATACAGTCGTTAAATTAAATAACGATCTTAAGTTGAAACAATTAAAAATACAACATGCTCAAAAAATGGTTTCAAAATTAGATAAACATGAATGGGATAAAGATTGTAGTTATTGTATGGCTAATCCATGGTTAAAAGAAACTCAACAAGTTGCAGACTTATTGCCTAAATTAATTGATGAAGAACAAGCTATAGAATTTGATATAAAACATTTTGAAGATGGTATTGCAAAAATAGAACATGAAGACAAACCAAAAGAAAAATTAAAATTCTTAGCTGATATAAAACATTCTTTAGGAATAAATAATGGAACATTGATTGCACAAGAACATGAACTTGAAAAATTCAAATGGCAAATTCATAAATGTCGTGAAGATATTAAAACTAGTAAATCTGAACTTAAAAAATCTCTAAAACAAAAAGACAATATAGAATATAATAAAACTAAAAATTCTGAAATTGATGAAGTTAGAGATGAAATATCTACAGTAAGTTTGGAGTTAGGTCAGTTAGATTCAAAGCTATTAACACTATCTGGTAAGTTAAAAATGGCTGAAAAGACTAAAGAAGATGCACAAGGTGGTATAAATAGATTAAAAGAATTAGAACAACAATATCAAGGATATGAATTCTATCAAAAAGCAGTTAATAGAGATGGAGTTCCTTACCATTTAATAACAAAAGCACTTCCGCAAATAGAATCTGAAATAAATAATATTCTTAATCAAGTTGTTGAATTTACAATTGTGTTACATACTGATGGTAAAAATATAAATGCTCATATTGTATATGATGATGATAATTATTGGCCATTAGAATTAACATCAGGAATGGAAAAGTTTATTTCATCATTAGCTATCAGAACTTCATTAATAAATGTATCAAATTTACCAAGACCTAACTTTTTAGCAATAGATGAAGGATTTGGAGTTTTAGATTCAGATAATCTAAATTCAATGTTTTTGTTGTTTGATTACTTAAAATCACAATTTGGGTTTTTAATGTGTATTTCTCATATAGATGCCATGAGAGATATAGTAGACAAACTTATTGAAATCAAGAAGGTAAATGGATACTCTGAAATCGACTTCACCTAATATTTATATTAAAATAGGTGAAATTATATGCCAGCAGGAACTTGGAATTTACCAAAAATAAGAAAAACGGTCCCGTTAAGAAATATTCGGAATATATCAACGATTGATATATTTGACACTACCTCTACATCACCCAATTACTTTAATGTATTAGATTTTCCAGATCGATTAACATCAGGTAAAAATATAATTAAATTAAATGCAGCAAATGAGTCATTGGTTGATAATTCTGAAATTCATATTGAAATATTAGATTATAATGGTAATCCAATATATTTTGAACCACTTAATTATCTAGAACAAGATGGTACACGTGTTATTGCAATTTATGTGTATGAAAATACATCACCAGGATTAGCAACTGTTTATATAGCAGGTAGAGCTCGAGTTAATGTATTTGAAGGTAATAGACCATTACGATATACAGATACGTTAAATAGTGGTCCTGATCGAGCAAGTAATTCTGTTGAAAATAATCGTTTATTTAAAGATTATCCAAACTTGTTATGGACCAGAACGATAAATGTTGCTCCAGAAAAACGAAATTCATCAGAAATAATATTCACACAGAATCCTAGAGTAACTGTTGTAGAACGTGTTGTTAATTATCAACAACCAATAACATTGAATAATGTAAATGTTGCTACATCAGCCTCCGGAGCCACCATATCAATTGCTCCGATCCCTGTACAAGGAAGTATAATTGCTAATGCATCAAATATCAATGCAGCATATTCATTAAATGTGCCATTAGCACCTATGGAAGGATCGACAGCTAGAAATACACCGATCCGATCGGCAGGAGCTCCAGTATCTACAGTAGGATTTTTTGCCGGCGCATCTGGATTATCTGTCAATACTTCTAATAATGCTTCAATAATAGCAGCAGTAAATCAAACAATAGCTGCACCTGCGGCCGTTCCAGCATCACAAACATCACAAGGTGTTACGTTAAGTACCGGGTTTTCTCGTGCAACATTTACAGGCTTTGAATTATCTGCAAGTTATGAAGGAGGGTTGTTAGTTGTAAATAATCCACTTTTATCAGTTGATTTAGGTACAGCATTAGTTGGATCGCCATCACAGGTAATACCGGCAGCCGATGCTGGAGATTTAAGAAACTATGTTCCAGATTCAATTTCAGTTGCAACTGATATAGCAATGTCTGGTAGTGTTGTATTTGTCATCAATGATGTAGAATCAACAACAGAAGCTAAAGTATCTCAATTAGCTGGACCTGGACATAATGCACCACAATTACAGGCATTTAATTTTGTTGCTGTCAAATCTCAAAATAATGCACAAACCTTAACACAAACATTAAGCTCACCTGTTGCATACGATATTAAATCTATACAAGCCTCAGCTAACTTTACTTCTAGTCACACTGAGCCGTTAGTTTACTCAACAACAGCTCAATCACAATCTTTTGCAGAAGTAGTATTAGCAAACATTGAACCTGCAACCGGAGATGTGTATAAGATTAGAACATCATATAAAGCAGCCGGACAATTTGGAGATTTTGTTAGTGCAGGAGATACTATTCTAGAACGTATTGAATTATTAGAAGATACTGGATCATTTGAAGGAGCAATGGCCATTGGCCAAATATATAATAGAATAGGATTTTTTACAGACATATCTGATTTTAATACATATTGGGAAACAGATACCGGTGATCAGATGATTGGCGTCCAAGATTTGAATTTTAGCAATTCTGCATTCATGAATGCTGTTATGCATTCAGTTCCAGGAATTGGGTATTCAGCAACCGGCTCGATTAATAATGCTACAGCAATAAAATTGAAAGATGAATATCTACCAGTTGTAGAAAAAAATTCTAGATATGCAGTAAGATTAAGAGCAAAACACATTCATCTTTTTTCAGAAGTAGGAGATTATACATATACGTCAGGAACAACAACATCGACAATAACAGAACCTAGATTTGATATTTACATTTCTGGCTCATTAGGTCAAGGTACAATATTACCAGTACAAGAAACATATAATGCATATCGAATGACAGATTATGATTTGGCACCTACATTGCCAGGAAGATTGGCAGATGACGGACCATTAGGTAAATTGGTAGGTACTGTTGAAATGAATCGAAGTGAGACCGGAGTTCCTTCTATTACAGATGTGTTATTTAATTTTGAAACAACAGAACTACAAAATGTAAAAATATTTATAGTCTCTAGAAGAGGAACGTTTGCATTTAAAGATATAAGCATAACAACAGATGCTGAGACTGGATTTTCTCCTAATCATATGCGATTAAATATTCGTATACCAAGCGAATTTATTGATGTGCCTATGATTTTCAAATTTGAATATTTTGATTATTTAGGAACACGAGCAGATACAGAAACAACAGTTTATCCAATAAAATTTACTGGTGATAACACTGTTATTAATGGTGGAGACAACCTACTATCTGGTTCATTGTTTATAGGAAATACTATTGGTAATGGTATAGAAATGGCAGGTGTTAGTTCTGGATTCATTAGAACAATAGGATATGAAGGATTTTTATCTGCATCTCGTACAGATAAGCCAGGTGGATTCATAATGTATACCGGTTCAGTATTACCTGAATCGCCAGATAGTTATTCTGGAGTAGGATTAGAATTAGTTGCAGATTCTGGGAGTTTTTTAAGATTTGCAACAGATGAATCAGTATCAGATAAAGCCGCTGGCTTAGAAGTAAGAACTCCTAGATTCTTTTTTGGAAGTGATTCACAATTTATATCTGGAGCAAATGGTAATATTGAAATATCATCATCTGACTTTCATTTAACTAAAGAAGGCTCTGTTACAATGACCGGTGCTATTACAGCTCAGGCAGGGGGAGATATTGGAGGCTGGTCGATAGGAACTTCTGCATTATCATCAAGTAATAATGCAGTTTTATTAGACGCCGATGGTCCTTATTATATTTCATCTTCCGGATTCCAAGTTGGAGCAAATGGATCTGTTACAGCTAGTACAGGTTTAATAGCAGGATTTGAAATTGACGATCATTCGTTATCAACAATAGGAGTTGAAATAAATGATTCAACTCAACAAATATTTATTAGTTCAAGTGCATTCAAGGTAGATCATGCAGGTAATATAACTGCTAGTAACGTTGATTTATCAGGTAAGATATCGGCCACATCTGGAGATATTGGTGGATTTAGTATTGATACAACTACCATATCATCTTCTAACAATCAAATAATATTAAGATCAAGTGGTGTTATAACAGGTAGTGATGTATTGTTTACTGGAGGAAAAATTGCCGGATGGGAAATTAACGGCACTAAATTATTCTCAAACAATATAAATGGATATGGTGGATTTGCTTTGGATGGTAATCCAAGCTTACCGTTTTTTAGATTTGGCCATGACGCTAATAATAATATAGCAGGTCATTATTTTGCAGCAGACAATTTTGGTCTTCAAGGTTATAGCGGAGGTGCATCTCCTATATTTTCATTAGGCGATGGCGGAACTGTACTAAACCAAATAGCTGGTTGGACATTTGATAATGAAAAACTTGTTGGTGGTAATATGATCATCAAGAAAGAAGGTACAATTGAATCAGATGGATTTGCATCTGATGTTGCAGGTTCAGGATTTAGATTAACTGCCAATCAAGGAGGATTTTTAGAAGTTGAAAATGCAAAAATTAGAGGAACATTAGCTACTGCTGTATTTGAAAAAGAAGCAGTTAATGCAGTAGGTGGCCAATTATATGTTGCAAATTCAACAACATTGACAGGGTCCGGACAGTTAGTTGCAGATATAGCAGGAAATGGTACTCACAGAGCTACAGATACAACAATGTCAGTTGCAAATGTAACAGGGTTTGCAGTTGATGAAATTATTACAGCAAAGAAAATAAGCAATACAGGCTTTGCAACAGAATACATGCTTGTAGAATCTTCATCTAGAGATGCCGGTGACAGTGAAACAGATTTCACTGGTAAATTATTTGTACGAAGAGGATATTCTGGATCAGCACCTTCAGGACAAACATCTAGTTCTCTAGGAGATATTGCATCAAATGCACAATCATATTCTGGGTCACAAGTAATTGTATCAACAGGAAAAGTAGGCACAGGATATATAAGATTAAATGCTAATCCAAATGACCCAACTACACCATATATAGACATCGTTGAACGAACTGGTTCAGCAATATATGACATAGATTTAAAAGCTAGACTTGGAGATTTATCAGGAATAACTGATTCAACATTTAGCGATACTGTCGAAGGTTTTGGTTTATATACACAAAACGGTTATTTCAAAGGGAAAATAGAAGTTGCTAGTTTACCAAAACCACCAGCAACCGAAGACTTAATCTTATACTATCCATTACAATCTACCTTCCTAGGAGCAACAGGTATTGTAAGAACAGCAGACTTATCTGGAAATGGACATGATAGTAGAGACCATGCAAACGGCTTACCTGATACAACATTTATTTCAGGCAGTAATTCTGGACCGACTGGCGGAGGATTAGCATTTGATGGTAATAGTACAGTCGTTGAAAATAGAACTATTAATAGTAGTTTGACCAATAACATGGATATGACAGTTGCTTATTGGGCAAAGAAAGAAGGTGAGATTAGTCAAAGATGTCATTGGCATATGTCCGATGGTGGTAATAATGAAGTTGCATTATTCATGGAGTCTAGCACAGCTCCTAATGCAGATACTTCTCAGACAATTAGATTAATGACTAATAATGGTAGTGAAGGTGACGTAATAATAGATTCGGGGTCATTACAATTAAAAGGTGAATGGAGACATTACGCTGTAGTTATACCTCATGGTGGTGTTGGACTTTTATATATAGACGGTGTTAAGAGAGGAACATTTTCTGGTACAAATGACTTAAGTAGTGTTAAAGATACAGACCAATTATTAATTGGAGCAGATGTTGATACTGACATAGATACTAGAAACGATTATTTTACTGGTTCAATGGCCGACTTTAGAATCTATGAAAAAGCATTAACAACATCAGAAATAGAATCATTATATAGTTTACCAACTGCAGGAGTAGGAAGAACAGTAATTGAAGGTAATAGAATAACAACTGGCCAAATACGTTCTTCTAATTTTGGAGCATCATTAGGATCAGAATTGAATCTTGATGAAGGCACTTTCAAATTGGGAGGCGCAGATAATCCACCATTTCAATGGGATGGGACAAATCTAAACGTTACCGGATCATCCGTTGTGTTAGCAACTCCAACATTTTTCTTAGGAGGTACTTCACAATTCATATCAGGATCAGATGGTCTTATAGAAATAAGTTCAAGTAATTTCCATTTAGATAGAGAAGGCGATGTTGTAATGCAAGGTACAATTACAGCAACTGCTGGTGGAACAATTGGTGGATTTACAATTAATAGTAACGATCTATCAGCCACAAATATATTAATAAATTCAGCAACACCAAAAATAACGTTAGGCTCTAAAAGTACTTTAACAGATGCAAATTCAGGATTATATTTAGGAACTGATGGTATTGCATTAGGAGCCTCTTCAGTATTTAAAGTAACAAGTGCAGGGTCGTTAACATCAACGTCAGGTATAATTGGCGGATTTGGTATTGCAGCTAGCACATTAAAAGGTGGATCAAATACCGTGCAAGCTTATATAGAATTGAATGCACAGCCAGGCGGAGGTGGTCCAAAAATACAGGTAGGAGGTAATAATCATACTCGTACTGTAATTAACCCAACATCAGTAGAATTCTTCTCTGGATCACAAGCCGTGCCAGCAGCTCAATTTACTTCAGAATATGTTCCTCAACAAGGATTTGTAACATTGGCCGGAGGTACTGTTGGAGGCGGAGGCGACCCTAATAATCCTATGATTGGTGAGGCTATGTGGGCATTTGGAGGAGGAGGTTCTCCAGCATATAGTGGATCTGTTCAATTAACTGGGTTATTTATTAGTGGAGCGCGATATGAAGTTAACCCACAGGATGATAATGATTCAATTATTAGACAGACTCAGATATTTATGGAGGACCAGAAAAATTCTGTGTTTGGTAGTTTAACACCAGGAGCATTGACACTTCAAAATGATTCGGTTGATACAGATCATTCATCAGGCGGTGCACAGGTATATAGACGAACTCCGGCAATACAAATTATACAAAATCAAACTAATACACCATTTTCAGGACAGGCAGCTGCAGCTTTATATGTACAAACTACAGCCGGTAATATAACTACCATGGAAATTGAAGATCAAGTAGGAACAGAAGACGGAACGTTCTTATTAGATGTTGAACATACTACTAACTCAACCAATGAAAGTTTAACAGGAATTTCTTCCGGACCAATTGCACAGATAATTTCATTAGAAGCCGCGGGCGCAACACAAAACAACGAAGGTGCTATCGGACTTGCCATAAACATGGACAATTCATATGATGATTCTGTGACGGCAGCGATTTGGTGTGACAATCAAATAGTAACAACTCATGAGGTAACAGCATATTATTCAGATGAAAGATTAAAAAACTTTGAAGGTAAAATTGAAAATGCTTTAGATAAGGTATCACAAATAAGTGGATACTACTTCAGAAGAAATGAATTAGCAAATAGTATAGGCTATTCAGGTAATAAGTTGGAAGTAGGAGTAAATGCTCAAGAAGTGAAAAAAATAATGCCGGAAGTTGTTAAAAAGGCCGGCGTCAAACCACATCTTCAACCAAAAGATGAAGAACCATATATGACAGTTGATTATGCTAGATTAGTGCCATTGTTGATAGAGTCTATAAAGGAATTAAAAACAGAAGTTGATGAACTTAAAAAGAAATTAGGAGAATAGTTATGACATGGGAATTATATGGTAGAGGATTTTTATCAGGTTCTTTAGAATCTGGATATTTCAAAGAAACATGGGGTACAGGTGAGACAAAATCAATTACTCCTGTATCTGGAAGCCAATTAGTACGAGCTGAAAAAAAGTGTTACAATGTCGATGGCAGTGAAAAAACATGTTCACATTTAAGAGTAAAGGGGTGGATATAATATGGCTAGAACCAATCTAAAGTTAGGTGCATTAGGCAGAGCTGTTGGAGTAAATGGTTCAAGCACAGAGACAACTAGATTAGGAGCAGATGGCCGCGGCTCCACCGGAACACAAACTTCAATGAGAGCTGATTTTGCAGTAGATACGGTTGTAGGCCCAGTCATTTCAGATACAACTCCAAATGAAAATGCTAGTTATATAATAACAATGACCTATAGTGGTGGAACAGGGAATTTATTTTTATCTCGTATTGCTAATCAGCCATCAAACTTTATATGGGCTGAATTTACTCAAGCTAGTTTGTATGTATTGCAAACATCTTCAGATTACACAGCTGGAATTTATTGTAGCTTTGTATCGGCCAATACACTTTGTTTTATATCATGTAAACATCGTGACTATTATAATGTAGATGCATCTGGATATAATGTATTAAAATTGGAAGGTTTTACCATACAAAATAGTGGAGGTAGATCTGATATTAGATGGAAACAAAATATTGAAAGAGTAGGAACATCTCAATTAGGTTTACCAATATTTGAATTTGAATATATAGATCCAGTTCATGGAGAAGGAAAATTTAGAGGAACCATTGCACAAGAACTTATTAAAAATGATTATGCCCATGCAACATATTTAGATTCAGATGGATATTTTTGGGTAGATTATAGTAAAATAGATATACCGTTTGAATCATGTTAAGATTTGAAAAAGATAAAAATAACGAAGATATATTGTTAGATTCCAACAATGATCAAATAATGATGGAATGGGAAAAGCCGTTAATGCAAGCACATATAGATGAATTAAAACCACATGGTGATGTGTTAGAAATAGGATTTGGTATGGGGTATAGTGCAACACATATTCAAACATATAAACCTAAAAGTTATACTATCATAGAATGTGATCCAGTTGTAATTAAAAAATGTAAAGAGTGGGCAAAGGATTATGATAATGTTATTATTATTAAATCTAAATGGCAAGATGTTTTGGATGATTTAGGAATATATGATATTATATTTTTTGACCCAACTGAAACTAGCAACTTAAGTAAATTAGCATATAAGATAGCTCATTTTAACTGGCATTTTATTTTTACTGAACTTGCTATATGCCATCATATGAAAAAAGGAAGTAAATTATCTGTATTTATGCCTACTTTTATAATCAATAATTATAGAAAGTTTATATCAGAACAACAAAAAATAACATACCACGAAACAAAAATTTTATTAGAAATTAGTAACAATTGTAAATATAAACGCCCGAATAAAGAATTGATTATTCCTATAATAGAAAAGATAAGATAAAATGATATTAGAAACATATGACAATTTCTATGTAGTAAAAAATGCAATCTCTGATACACAGATTGATATATTAACTAACTGGTTTGAAAATAGAGAATATCTTACAAAGAAAAATGGAATAGTAGAGATTAGAACTAATGACAATAACTGGAATCCAAATTCTTTATATAAACAAAAAATTAATTTACCATACCGAAAGACAACAATAATTGGCATGCCACATGACACATTTGATTTTATAAAAAATTTACTTAAAGATGTATTTCATACTATTTCTGATGATATATTTGAGTTTGAATCTCCAATATACTTTCAAAAATATGATATTGGAGGGCATCATAATGCACACCGTGATTTAGACATAAAATATCCGGATAGAAAATATATAGTAGGATTCCAATTATCTGATTCTGATAGTTATGTTGGCGGAAATCTTTATATTGAAAATTCAAAAGGAGAGTATACTAAATGTGATCGTGATAAAGGGAGTGCTATAATATATAAACCAAGTTTAATGCATTATGTTTCTACAATTACAAAAGGAAGTCGTTATGTATTTAATGAGTGTGTTAGCTAACTATACTAGTATAGTTTAATATTTATATAAAAATGAAAACACTAGGACATAAAATAGTAGAAATGATGTTATCAGAATCACCGGTAAAAACCATACTAGTTGTTTATCCAGGTAGATTTCAGCCTATGGGGCAACATCATGCAGCAGTTTATAAAAAATTAGCTAGTAAATTTGGAAAATCTAATACATTTGTAGTAACATCAGATAAAGTTAGTTTACCTAAATCTCCATTAAATTTCAAAGAAAAATATTCTGTAATGAAAAAACATGGAGTAACAAATGTTGTACAAGTTAAAAATCCATATCAAGCACAAGAATTAACAAGCAAATATAATCCAGAAACGACTGCATTATTATTTGCAGTAGGTGCAAAAGATATGAAAGAAAATCCTAGATTCAAAATTGGATTTAAGAAAAATGGAGAACCTAGTTATTTTCAAAATTATGAACAAAATAAAGATAATCTACAACCATTTACTCAACATGGATATTTAGTTGTTGCACCACATGTTAATATTAACATACCTGGTTTTGGAGAAATGTCTGGAACAACATTAAGACAAGTATTAGCAACAGCAGACGCAGAAACATTTAAAGATGTTATGGGATTTTTTGATCCTAAAATATACAACATGTTACAGACTAAATTTTCTCAATTACGAACAGAAATAATAGAATCATTCCTAATTAAAGAAGGTAGTAGTGTATTATCTTTAGCTAAAGGAGTAGTAGATGATGGTCCTAGATTCTTTTTTGGAGATCAAAAATCTTATAGAAAAACGTCAGAAATGATGGCAAAAAAATTAGGTTACGAAGTTATAAATTATATAGTAAAAGATAATCCAATTGAAATACATAACACAATGTATCCAGATGGTCCACCTTTATCAGTATCATATTTTCCAACAGGCATAAAAGGAGATAGGTCTGGAACAGATTATGCTGGCGACTTAAAAGGTAGTCCTGCATATAAATTATGGAAAAAAGAAATAGAAAAAACTGCACAAATGGTAGGATATAAATTTTTAAACTTCCTAGATGCAGAAGATTCAATTGATTCTAGTAAACAAGAACCTATGCAGCCTGCAGATCTAATGGGAGAAGATATTAATTTACCAATTAACATAGGAGATACTATAATGATGGGTAGATTCAAAAACAAAAAGGTAGTTGTAAAAACAATTAATTTTAATGACAAAGGAGATTTATTAATTAACGGCAGATCAGCAGCAAGATTTAGATTATTACCAAAAGAGGACGAAGAACAAGCACTAACAAAAGAATGGTGGTCAAATACATTCAAGGAATTATTAACAGAAGCAAAAGCCAATACTCATTTAACTCATTTAGAAGAATTAGTTTTAACTCAAGGAAAAGCAGGATATAAACAAGCTAAATCATTCCTAGTAGAATTATTGAAAAATTTAGCAGGTAATTCAAATACCAAAATAAATACATCAGTTAAGTGGGACGGAGCACCTGCAATCTTTACAGGAATCAATCCAGATAATGGTAAATTCTTTGTAGGCACAAAGTCTATCTTTAATAAAGAACCTAAAATTAACTATACAAAAGAAGATATAGATATTAATCACGGACATGCTCCAGGATTAGCAGATAAGTTAAAAATGGCGTTACAATATTTTCCATCATTAGGTATAAAAAATATATTGCAAGGCGATTTTATGTTTGATTCTACTATGGTTAAAAATACAAATATAGATGGTAAACCACATTTATCATTTCGTCCAAATACAATAACATATGCAGTAGAAGCAGATTCTGAATTAGGAAAACA
>Ga0209232_1001378_pt1 | contig 13125 bp, 18 predicted proteins | sample ETNvirenome_2_60_FD_184066 | JGI IMG/M metagenome (GOLD analysis project Ga0209232, IMG submission 184066) | Marine viral communities from the Pacific Ocean - ETNP_2_60 (SPAdes) (version 2) | ecosystem: Environmental > Aquatic > Marine > Oceanic | place: Pacific Ocean | collected 2013-06-22
GTGGACAAAACGTCTATAACATCCTGACTCCAAAGCTAGAAGCAAAATATCCAGATGTCCTTACCAAGAAGGACCCACGCCTTAGTGCGAATGTATCTTGGACAGAAATTAAAAAATACGGCAAACAAATAGTTTAAAAGGAGAACAGATGCCATTAATGATCGACAAACACGACGCGAACGAACAAAAGAAGTCTTTACACTTTGTTAAACAGTTATATCTAGAAACTAAGCTGGATGGTAACTTCCAAAGATACGGAGGCTTCAACACCGGCTCAGGCTGGAATCTAAAAAACGGTCTTTCGTTTTTAGAAAACTTAGTAATGGGTGCGACATACAACTGTATTATCATTATTGATGTTAGAGAAGCGCTACGCTATGCCCAAGAGAAGGAATGTGAAGACTCAATTGAATATTATCAAAATGTTCTCGACGAGGGTTACAAGTACGTCAGCGTAGACGGCAACAATACAGCGAGCTTTGTAACAGCTTTTCTGGACTCTCGGGAAGGTGTTGGAATTAAAATTAATGGTGCGAAGAAACGAAAGTTGTTTAACAAGTTAAGCGAAGAGGATCAAGTTAACATTCGATATACTGAGAAAATTAATGTGGTGACGCTTCGGAAGATCTTAATTGGTGAGGCTTGCGATTTGTTTAGGAACGTCAACCAACAAACAAAGCTTAATCACCAAGAGCACCGCCAAGCGCGTTGGAGTGACCTTTCTAAGTTTGTCCGCGATATAGCCAATGGAGCCAACCGCAAGATTTTTCTAAATTTTGTCTACAACAAAGAAACTGATCTTGACACCCGCTCACATGAAGAGATGGTCGCTATGTTTGCTTTGAAGATCCATAAGAATTATGCCACACGATTACAGTGCAAAGATCTAAATTCGTTTTATGAAGAGAATGATTTACTGAAATTAGCGACGGAAACCAAGATAAGGAACACACTACAAGAAGTACGGAAGATGGCGGAACAAACAAATGAAGGTGCCCCTATCCAAAGAAAACTAACAAAAGGAACCCTTCACAACTTGTTTGATTTTGTTCTTATGGTCACCGAAGAGAAAGGGTTTACAATCAAGAAATCAGCCGACTTGTTTAGCTGGTTCTTGGAGGCAGACGCGATGTTCAGAACTGAGGCGGGCAAGATTACTGAGGACAACCAGAAGGATGAATCATACAGTTATTGGACGAAATTCTTTTCAAAGAATTACCACTTTTATCAGAGAAATCTTGCTATGTTTGAAGCTATGTTCTTGAGAGACATTGAGGACTTAGTATCAAAGGGTGTTGTTAAACCAAAAAGAAGCGCCGGCGATACTTTTACCTGGGAACAGAAACTTGAACTTTTTGTAAAGCAAGAGGCAATGTTGCGAACTGGCGACAAGATGAATATCCTTGATTTGTATCTCGGAAAGTACGAGGCAGACCACATGGTCTCTGTTAACGATGGGGGTGAAACAACTATTGAGAATGGAGAGCTTATGACGATGATTGAAAACCGACAAAAGGGAGCCAACTCTAACGAGCCGCATTTTGAGCACCAGCTATGATGATAGAACTCAAGCACCAAGAAGGTCTGCAGTTCTTGTCGGACATCTCCGACAACTCTGTAGACCTAATCTTGACAGACCCGCCTTACATCACTTCGCGTGATTCAGGTATGGATAAGTGGGTTGATCATATTGCCAAGCAGGACATATCTGGCTCTGTTGATGTAATGACCGAGCAGGATTGGGATCAATATAAGACTGAAGAGCAGTGGAATCAATGGTTTGAAAACTCAAACGTCGATGTTTTAAAGCGTCCGAATGCTCTGAAGAAGATGAAAGCAGACTTTCTTAAGTACGGGAGCATCTATGGTAAAAAGTATGCCGTCAAAACAAACTACGGTGATTGGGATTCGCAGTTCACGATGGAACAGCTTGAGCTTTTCACTAAGCACTTCTATCGTATTCTTCGACCCGGTGGTACTTGTATTGTATTCTTTGACTTGTGGAAGATCACTAATCTTAAAGACATGCTTGAGACTGAGAAATTCAAACAGATCAGGCTCATCGAGTGGCTTAAGACAAACCCTCAGCCGATCAACAGTAAGGTAAACTACCTCACAAACTGTAGGGAGATTGCACTGCTGGGTATTAAGAAGTCTAAGCCGACGTTCAACAGCAAATACGACAAGGGTGTTTACGAATACCCGCTACAGGGTGGCAAGTCTAGATTCCATCCGACACAAAAAAGCCTACCGCTATTCGAGGACTTGATCAAGAAGCACTCAAATGAGGGAGACTTAGTGCTGGACTGCTTTGCGGGATCAGCAACGACAGCAATCGCTGCAAAAAACACAAATCGTAACTTTATTGGTTGCGAGATGGATGAAACATATTATATTAAATCTATGGAGAGGATTAAAAATGGATAAACAAACACAAGTAGTAATGTTCTCGTCGAAGACGGGACAATGGGCAACACCACAGGACTTCTATAACAAACTTAACTGGCGCTTTGGCCCGTTTGATTTGGATCCCTGCGCTGACGCCGACAATGCAAAATGCACGAAGTTCTTTACGGAAGCTGATGATGGGCTTTCGCATAGCTGGGAGGGGCATACAAGCTTCATTAATCCTCCGTACGGCCGAGGTATCGAAAAGTGGATTAAGAAGGCTTACGAGGCTTCTCGCAACGATAACACAAAGGTAGTTATGTTGATTCCGGCTAGAACTGATACAAAGTACTGGCACCAATATGTTATGAGGGCCGACGAGGTACACTTTGTTAAGGGGCGCCTTAAGTTTGGAGACAGCACAAACTCGGCGCCATTCCCGTCAGCAGTTGTGGTATTCGATGGTAGTAACCAGAGACAGATCTTCGGGGCTATGAATCGATGAACCGGAAGCAGCGAAGAGCCGTTAAAAAACAAGTTGGGGCGGAAGCTTCAGAAAAGATGGCTAACCAAGTAGCACAGTTTGGCAAGATGCCGGAACTATGCGGAATATGTCAAAAAGAGTTTGACAAGAAGAATAAAGAAATGGTAGAATCATGGTCAGTAGTAGTCAAGCAAGATGTAGTAAGACTATTTTGTCCTGATTGTATGGACACAGCCAAGGAGGTATTAAATGGCAGTAACTAGAATTTCGCGCGATGCACTCGATAATGTATTGCGCGGCGACATCAAAGAAAATTCGACATTTGTGTTAAAGTTTTACTCTAACAATTGTCACCTTTGTCACAATCTAAGAGAATATTTTGTAGATGTCTCGAACAAGGAAGAGTATGAAGATTTGCACTTTTTTGCTTACAATATTGATGACTATCCTGAACTAGAAGAGAAACTAAGATTCAAAGGGGTTCCAACTATCTTTGTGGTGAACACACATATCTCAGACAGACGCCCCAAGCTTCACCTCTTACCTGAGCCAGAAGAACCCAACGACAAAACTTGGTACCGCGTAAACGATATTTGTGACTTTTTGAACAGGGTGGCACTATGAAAAAATCACTATCATATGACGACGTACTTTTAGTCCCACAATACTCGGATATTCGCTCTCGCTCTGAAGTGTCAACAGACGTTGACCTCGGTAACGGACTTTCATTAAGGGTTCCGATTCTGGCATCGCCGATGGACACAATCTCCGAAACTGCGATGGCGGTATCGGTTGGGTTGTACGGCGGAGCAGCAATCATTCACCGCTATAATACTATTCAGCAGCAAGCTGACATTATCACTATGGCGAAGAACCTCGCGTTAGACAACCACGACACAGACATAGTAATCGGAGCAGCCATCGGGGTCACTGATGACTATATAAATCGAGCGGCCGTTATGAACGCTCTAGGTGTTGACTTTTTGTGTGTTGACGTTGCTCACGGACATCACATTTTGATGAAGGATGCAATTCACACACTTCGAAGTGCTTTTGGCGACAATTTGCACATTATGGCCGGCAACATCGCCACCTTGGAAGGCATCAACGACCTTGCTGATTGGGGTGCTGATTCAGTACGCTGCAATATTGGCGGCGGTTCTATCTGCTCAACAAGAATTGAGACTGGCCATGGCGTCGCTGGGTTCCAAACCGTATTGGATTGTGCTAAGACAGATCGCGACGTAACGATTATTGCCGATGGAGGCATAAGAAACTCTGGAGATATGGTCAAGGCTCTTGCTGCCGGTGCAGACTGTATTATGTGTGGGTCGATGCTATCGGGCACAGATGAAACACCAGGCAACGTTTTTGAAGAGTCTGATGGTACACGCTGGAAGACCTACCGAGGGATGGCAAGCAAGGAGGCACAGATTAGCTGGAGAGGAAAGTACTCTTCTCATGAAGGGGTGTCTGCCCGTGTGCCGTATCGAGGCTCTGTGACAAAGATTCTGGAAAGCTTAGAAAGGGGCCTCCGCTCGGGACTATCCTACAGCGGCGCCCGTAGCATACCCGAACTGCACGCAAGTTCTGAATTTGTGACACAGACAAGCGCCGGATTGGGAGAGAGCAAGACACACATTCTCAATAGGGCTTGGTGAGATATGACCGAGGAAAACAATTACGGAAAGAACAACAAGAGAATCATCTTTACCGATACAGACCACCGGCATGCTCAACTGTCGCTCAAATTAAAGAACGATGGTATGACACAAGCTAAATTTTTTCGCTCCATAATTTCTGGATATTTGTCTGATGATGATAGAATAAGGAGTTATGTAGTTGAGAACGGCAGCCTGTCGAAAGAGAAGAAACAAAGAAACACAAAAGCCCGTTCCGAAGGTAGAACCTTGGTTCACAATTTAGGACTGTCAGAAGATCAAGTAGAAGATATTTTTGATTTGATTTCCGAGGAGCACCCAAATTTATGAAAGGCGACGGGTTATTACATTGCAGTCGAGAGTGCATCAAAAAAGAAAAAAGGTGCGCTAAAATAAGCTGTAAATATTTTATTGACTACAAAGATGAATATAACTGTAGTCTAATATCAATTCATAAAAACGGTCGTATGACATTAAGAGAAATAGGCGATAGATTGAAGATTTCATTTGCCCGAGTTAAACAAATAGAGTCCGGCGCACTTAAGAAAATCAAAAACTCAGAGCTTTTTTCTTTTAAAGATATGGCCTAATGATAAAAACAACACTATTTATACTAGAATTTAATTTCATTAATTAAGGAGAGAAATTTAAATGTCCCGTAAAACTTTACTTACTGAAGCTGAAGTACGTCAGTTTCTTAAACTCGCAAACATTGGCCCAGTAGGTGATGCCAAGGTCGTAGAAATGTATCAAGCCGAGCCCGATGACGAAGAGATGGAAGAGGGCGGAATGCGTGCACCCGGCCTTCGCGATGATGAGGAGGAAGTTCCTCCCGGAATGCGTGATATGCACGAAGAAGACGATGAGATGGATGCCATGGATATGGGAGATGCAGCTGACGATATGGAAGATGCACCCGATGACATGGGTGACGCTGAAATGGATATGGATGACGCTCCTGCTGCTGGCAAGATGGTCGCTGTTGAAGACTTTATGGGCGCCCTTGAGCGCGCTCTTGAAGACGTTCTTGGTGACGAAGTCGACGTTGATATGGACGACGAAGAGGCCGGCGACGATATGGCTGATGACGCTGAAATGGATATGGCCGATGACGCTATGGATATGGGCGCCGACGATGAAGAGCCTATGATGGAAGCTGACGACGAAGACGAGTCTTTGGATGAAGAGGCTATTGTCAACGAAGTTGCTCGCCGCGTAGCTGCTCGACTTCAAGAGAAGAACCAAAAAGAAAATATGGTTGAAGAGCTTGCACAAAAGATTTTGAACAAAATTACTTCTAAGTAATTGACAAATCACACATCTTACATTATAATTAAATAACCACTATCAGTGGTTATTTTTTTTGGAGAACCCATGGGGCCTTGGTGGCTTTACTTACTTGTGTTCATATTCGGGCACTTCACTTGCAGAACATTTTATTTCTTTAGATCATCGAGAATTAGCTTGTCACTGATCACATACTCACAGATAATTTATTTATCCTGTATGCGCAGGGCTGTCGAGCATTTAAATGCAATTAAGGCTAACATAGCCGATGAGGGTAGTGACGCTCACGATGAATTGCAACAAAAGATTGATGAACAGATAGCTATTTTAAAGAATAATTCAATAAATTATCTAATTAATATGCACCCTAAATTTTATAGAGAGAGTCTGGTGTTCGATGACTGGGATTCATCGGCCAACTTTCTCGATGAAAAGAAGGAAGAAGCATTTAACTTTTGGAAACACAACCATGATTGATAAAATAAAAAAGCTGGTCGATTCTTTAGCTAAGGATCAGGACAAACAGGAAGCCCCCATCACTCTTTCACTGGAAGAGCAGGAAGAATTAGTAAACCAAATACTTGGGGGACAAAGCAAGGAGCCAGATCTCAGACTTATGGGTCTCTTCAGTGACGTGACTGACGAGAAGGTAGCGGAATTAGTACACGCCCTGTTATATCTCGATGAGCTTAACAGAGTTAGAAAAGAAGACAAGGCAGTTGAGTTTTACATCTGCACTTATGGCGGATCCGCGGATGATATGTTCGCGCTCTACGATGTTATGCGCCAAGTCAGAGAGAACACTGAGGTACATACCGTAGGTATGGGCAAAGTAATGTCGGCTGGTGTGTTGTTGTTGGCTGCTGGTACCAAAGGTAAGCGCAAAATTGGAAAGTATTGCCGAGTGATGATTCATTCGGTCATCGGGGGCAGCCATGGTTCCCTACCGAACCTCGCCAACGAGATGGAAGCAATGCAACAGATACAGAAAGACTATATAAATGCATTGTGTGACGAGACTAACATGAGCAAAAAAGACCTGAAGAAACTTCTTGAGCGCAAGGTTAACGTATACCTGTCGGCAGAAGAAGCGGTCGAACTAGGAATTGCAGACATAATTATTTAAGGAGTATACAGGTGTCAGAATATATTAAAGATATGTTTATTGAAGTGAGAGAGAAAGACGAAACAATCTCGCCGCTCACTGAACTAGAACAAATGATAGAGGAAGTCAGTAAGGTGCTCCACGGAGCTACAGTGTTGAACGAGGATGAAACACTTGAAGAGGGTGAGAGATTTAGTATGTCGATCCCTATCCCCAAACTCAACCCTAACGAGGCGTGGGGAGATCCCAACAGCCAATCTAGAAAAGACATCGACAGAATCTTTGCGTCCATTACCAGACAAGGTGGCATCAAAGAAAGAATCCAACATGTTAACAGTTTCGTCGATCCCAAAACAGCACAGAGAAAAGGCAAAGGTAAAAGATTTAACGCTATCCTTAATATGATGATGATCATCGAAGCCCTCCAAGCCTGTCTAAACGATTACAGTGAGTCATCCGCCGGATTCGTATTCGAAGGATTTATGGCGGCACTTACCGGCGGTTCGCAACAGGCGGATCGTGTTGGTGGTACACTGCCTATTGAAGACTTTGTCACTGGCGATAACGAAAATGTAAGTCTTAAATTGTTGAGCCCGAATACTGGTATCCACGGAAGTCTTACTAACCTCATTGACTATTTGTTTTTACGAGGTGGTGCCGGCGAGCCTGAAATCAAATATCTAATCGGTCGCAAAAATTCAGATGGTGATGATGTATCACAATTAGCTATCTTTGATTTTATCATTAGTCGAGAGAACTTTATGACTATTATGGAATCATCTAAGAAGAACAGATCACTGCTCGGAGATGAAGAAACTAAAAATCGCCTAAAGTTACAAATTCAAAATTTCAGCGACTCATCAAAATGGAAAGTAGGAATGCAACAAATCCTAGAAAATGTTCCCGGATATACTGGCGGTATGTTTAGCAAGAATGTTGACGACGCGGGCCAGTTTGAGCCAGATCAAGAAAGTGATCTTGCCGACAAGAAGAAGTATCAGTACCACAAAGTAAAAGTAAAGGCGTTCAAAATGGACGCTGAAAACTCGGCAGAAGAAGCGGCCGAAGCAGGTCAACAACCAAGCTTTGAGAAATGGGCCAAAGGACGTGATTTAAAAGATCTTATGCCGCCCATCCTAGATCCAGAGGATCAAGCAGAAGTCGCTAAAGCACAGAAAGTACAACAAAGAAACTTTGCTAATTTACAAAAATACTATAACGCAGCTTATACTGCCGCAGCCGAGGAAACTCAACAGGTAGCTGAATCACACTTCGGTGCTTTTCATGTAAGAGAGAAGCGTATGATGCAAGAAGAAAGAGCGTTGATGGAGGGCGGCGGTAGAGATGGTGGTAGCCAGTGGGAGATCACCCAAACACTAATGGATAAACTCAGGAAGGTGGCGAAGTCACAATACTATGGTGAGCTAAATATGTCAGACGAGAACATCAAAGCATGCGCCGCAATCTATATTGAGAAATTGAAAGGCGATATGATGACTCTCTTGGAGACAACAAAAAGTTTTACTGAAAATGTCGGTATGTACTTTAGTGCCGATCGCCGCTCAACCGCTATGAATGCAAACGAAAGAGCGCAAGATGAAGGTAAGGCTATCGTTAAAACACTAGCGGACGCCAAGGCTTCCGCCGATAAAGACCCCGATCTTGAATAAAAACATTTGACATTTCATACAAAATTGATTATAATAAACACAACATAGAGGTGTAAATGAGTCGCGAATACGACAACAATCAATCGCTACAACAAAAGATAATGAACGGTGTGAATGTCCTTGCTGACAATGTGGCATCCACACTTGGACCCCGTGGTAGAAATGTTCTGCTGCAAGAGAAAGGAAAGGCGCCTTTCGTAACGAAAGACGGAGTGACTGTAGCGCACTTCGTAGCCTTGGAAGATCCAATCGAGAATGCTGCTGTACAGGTGGCTAGACAAGCTGCTATCGAAACCAACGAGACCGCTGGTGATGGCACAACCACGTCAACGATCCTTGCGAGAGCAATCCTGCAAGAATCACAAAAGCACATTGCTGCTGGTGCTGCCCCTATTGAGCTTCAACGAGGCATTACCAATACAGTGAAGGAGATATGTAACAAGCTATCAGAGCAATCAACGCCGGTTACGAGCATCGAAGACATTAAACATATTGCCACCATCTCAGCTAATAATGATTCGACTATTGGCGATTTGGTTGCCATGGCTATCGACAAGGTTGGCCAAGACGGCTCAATCACTATCGAAGAATCTCGTTCGCTGGACACATCCATTGATATTGAGGAAGGGTTTAAGGTACCGTCTGGTGTCGCTGCCTCCGCCTTTATTACTGATGAAAGACGTTCGGTAATGTCTTACGATGAGCCGCTTGTTCTTGTCACCGATCACAAGATTGATGCTGTTGAGCCTGTGCTTCCCATCCTTGAGATGATAGCGAGAGAAGGCCGACCATTAATTATTGTTGCTGAAGAAGTTGAAGGCCAAGCACTGGCTGCTCTTATCATGAATGCTATGAGGGGCACGCTGAAGGTGGCTGCCATTAAAGCTCCTTTCTATGGCAATGAACGCAGAGATACCCTGAGTGATCTTGCAGCTTCGATTGGTGCTACCTTTGTAACAAGAGAATCCGGTATTAAACTAAACGATGTGCAACTCAAACACTTAGGTTCTGCTAAGAGCGTGGAAGGGAACAAATATACTACAACCTTCGTTGGCGGTAATGCAGACTTTGAAGAGATTGAAAAAAGAATTGAGTCTCTTAAGAGCGACATTAAAAGCTGCGATGACATGCAAGCGGCCGAGCTTATGCAAGGTAGAATCGTTAGGCTTGTTTCTGGTGTCGCAGTTATCAAAGTAGGCGGAGCGACACAAGTTGAAATGATTGAGAAAAAGCACAGAGTAGAAGATGCCCTTGAGGCAGTACGTTCTGCACAAGATGAGGGCATTGTTGGGGGAGGTGGAACAGCGCTTCTTAGGGCTTCGCAAGATCTCATCGTCTCGACCACTGATTCACACTCTGATCAAACCTACGGTGTATCAATTGTTGTGAACGCTTGCAGGGCCCCGATTACCCAGATGGCCTTGAACGCTGGTCTTTCCCCTGACATTATTATTGACAGAGTGTTGAATTCTGATAGTGGCAATGGGTGGGATTTTAGGAACGATCGCTTGACAAATATGATGAAGAGTGGTATTATTGATCCTGTAAAGGTAACTAAGACAGCCTTGCAGAACGCTTCCAGCTGTGCTGGTACTTTGATTACCACCAATTACGGCATTATACAAACGGAGTCAGAATGATGAACCAAGGAGATTTAGTCCACATCCCACAGGGAACAGAACTGTGGACTGAAACAGATAAGGGAATGAGAATGAGATTTGCTGAGAAGCCCATCGCTGGCGTTTACTTGAGCACAACAAGCCAGTACATCTATCGTGTATACGCCGCAAACGGCAAATGGAATGTTAAGATAAGGGATGTATATCCGATGGAGAAAGCATGCTAGTAAGATTAACAGAGATATGTCAGAGTAATATGTTGACAAGCAAGAAAGATAACTATACATTAAGAGAAGTGTTTGTTAACCCGGAGCACGTGGTTATGATAAGGGAGGAGGCCCGTATGCAAGACTTGAGCGAGCAAGGCCATCTCCCGGAAGATCTAAGTACTAGCCACCGATTTACAAAGCTAACTATAAACAGGGGCCAAACCGGTACGGAGATTGTCGTTGTCGGTGCACCTGATATGATTGAGCGCTCACTAAACCAAAACAAAAAATTGATAAGAGGTTAAAATGTCAAAAAGAGTTAATATTCAATATACAATTGAACTAGAACAGTTACCAAACGAGATAGATAGGATCTATACCAATGCCAGAGATCTCTTTACCAGTCTTTCCCTACCAGAAGAGACAGGCAAAGGAATCCTCACAGCTGATGTACTCAAGAAACTAGATGAAACACGCCGGAAGCTAACGAACCTAGATCACATCCTCAACGATGTCACAGGGATCGTAAGCTCTTACGTCCAGTACGAACTTGCTCTTAGGAAGAGCGAACTGCAAGACCCGCCGGAGCCAGATTACAATGCTGAACACCCTTCTGAAATGTCCAAATAAATTTGTATCGTCTACCTTCTTAAAAGGCTTTTTAGATGCTGACTCTAAGATTAAAACGTATGGTCTGAAAGCCGGCCACATCGAAACTGATCTGCATCTTGCTGGATTCGATATCACAATGACGACTAATAGATATTTTGTCTGGGAGTTTTGGAATTGTTTAATTAAAAGTCCTTGGGGTTTGCGGAATGCTATCGAATATTATCACAGGGAAACCAATACAGGCGAACTATCATACTTTAAAGATAATTGGTTCACAACTTTTAAAAAACCTGAAGACCGCGCCGCATTCTTTTACTTGCTTAACAGGTATTCAAAAAACGGCTCTCTTGAGTGTGCTGAACTTAGCAGACATAATTTTTCAAAATTCAATTTAGTATCGCTTGAGAACTCAATTCCTCTGCTGGAAAACTTGAAACTATCATTTACCGAGTATGAAAATTTGATATTTTCATTTGAGAAAGCTGATGATGATGTGATCATTTTAATACCGGTTGGTAAGATGAAAGTAGATCACATTTTAAAAAAAGAAGTTAAAACACTCGATACTCCAAACTATAACTTTGAAAATATAAAAAAGTACTTAAATGAAGATAAGAACAAAATGCTAGCAGTGTTTAAATATGATAAGTATGTAGAACACTTTTTTGACAACAAGATATACATTAATAAATTTGGAATGAGAACAGAGGATCCGGCTCTTGCTGAAGACCTGATTGTAACTAACTTAAACTATGAATAAACTTTTAATTGCATGCACACTTTTCGCCCTAGGGCAAACCCTCGGCTGGTTCCAGCTTAACGCTCAGTTTGTTTGGGACTGGTGGAAAGACAAGCCGCTGCTGTCCGCTGTACTATTTTCTATTCCAACAGGAATTTGTTTTTGGTATGGTATCAAGCTCTGCTATGAAGAGTGGGGTGAGGTCTGGGGCCCTAGGTTTTTAATTTTTAGTATGTCGTACTTGACATTCCCGGCACTAACATGGTATTTTCTTAATGAGAGTATGTTCACTGTGAAGACGATGATATGTGTACTTCTCTCTTTCGCCATTGTTGGTGTACAATTATTTTGGAGATAAAATGAATAGAAGAATCGTAGAAAAGCCTTGGGGCTTTGAACATATATGGGCTGAAACCGAAGACTATGTGGCAAAAATGTTACATATCGAGCCAAAGCAACGGCTGTCGCTTCAGTACCACGAAAAGAAAGAAGAGACAGTATATGTTCTGGAGGGTACCTTGCTGAACTGGACGGATGACGACGAAAGCCCTCCGCAAAAGTATAACGTCAACCAAGTCCTACATGTTAAGCCGAACCAAATCCACAGGTTTGGTGCCGGCAAAGATATGGTGAGATTGATGGAAGTCTCTACACCCCATCTAGACGATGTGGTCAGATTGGCGGATGACTACGACCGATGAGTAATATCTATCTATTTGATGTGGACGGAACGCTCACTCCGGCTAAGTCTAAAATCGTACCAAAGTTCCGTAAAACTTTCCAGAGATGGATGAAAGACAAAGAAGTCTACATCGTCTCAGGCGGAGCCTTTGTTCGCCTCATTGATCAGCTTGGATTAGAGATAATTGAAATGACGGCTGGCGTTTTCCCTTGCATGGGCAATAGATTCTACCAGATGCGCGACCAAGTAAACGAAAGTGGCTTTAGCGAGTGGGATATTGTGTACGAGAATGAGTTTGTTGGTGCCAAGAACCTCATACGTTCGTTAAACTCTTATGTGACAAGATCAGAGTTTCCCATCAAGACTGGCAAACACCTAGAAAAGCGCCCCGGTATGATGAATTTCTCCATCGTTGGGATAGACGCCACGCCAGAGCAGCGCCAAAAGTTTAAAGAATGGGACGGAGACTTTGGAGAGAGAAAGAGGATTGTAAAGAAACTTAGTAAAAAATATCCTGAGATTGACTTTGTTATCGGAGGTGCAGTCAGTATCGACATCTTCAACAAGGGAAACGATAAAGCGCAGGTTATACCTAGGTATTTCGCAGAAGCGATAGAACACAACCAGATTCACTTTGTAGGCGACCGAATCCCTTTTCCGGGGAATGAC
>Ga0209232_1001379_pt1 | contig 13117 bp, 20 predicted proteins | sample ETNvirenome_2_60_FD_184066 | JGI IMG/M metagenome (GOLD analysis project Ga0209232, IMG submission 184066) | Marine viral communities from the Pacific Ocean - ETNP_2_60 (SPAdes) (version 2) | ecosystem: Environmental > Aquatic > Marine > Oceanic | place: Pacific Ocean | collected 2013-06-22
ATCTGATAAAGCTAGATAATCTGTCTCTGCTAATAATCTGTTTCTTTTATTTCTTAATTCAGCCAAGGCTCTAGCAGGAGCTGCATCAGCCCATGCTTTTTCTTCAGCATCACGAGCAGTTTCTTCTTCTGCTGTGAACTGAACCTTAACTCCGTTTACATTATGATATCTTGGCATTATGCTTTTTCTCCATACAATGTAAATTTTCCTGACTCTATAGCACCACTAGAACTTGCTAATCTCATGTAATTAAACGCAGCATTGTATTCAAATACTGCACCTCCAGAAATTATGTAAAAATCACTACCACCACCATGACGAAATATATGACGAAAGTCTGCATATTTATATCCTGTACTTGTTAAACCATTTATTAAAATAGTTCCTGCACAGCCATCTGCACCATCATCTTGATAACCAAGAACTATTGTTCCATTATTAGAGCCTGATGCTTGTTCAGGACCTGAAGCAGAACTTGAAAGGTTATTGTAATCTTGTCCTTTTTTTGTGTTGCCTAAAAAATTGGAACCATTATCAGTAGACAACATAAGATTTAATGTAGTTTGGTCAGTTTCAGGAACGACTCTACTATATTTAAGAACATAATTTACGAAAGAAGATGTTATAATTGAATTATCAAAATTAATAGTATTACTGTCACTTGCATCTACTGTAGATAATTTAACTAGGTCCGTACCTGTTACTGTTCCTGTAAAGGGAAATGCTGCTGACAAATCTATTGAAGCAGGTTTTATTGTACTAAGTGCCATGTTTACTCCTTGCTATTTGCATCCTTCACAGACTTGATATGCGTGTACCAAGAACCTGTCTTATCTAATTTACCATCATTAATATCGTGATACAATTTATCTAATTGTTCTTCCCACGATAAGTATTCTCTTTTTCTTTTTAATAAAGTTGCATCTAAAGTTTCTTTTGTATTACCCGCAGTATCAAAAGCTGCTAACTGTGAGTCTGAAGGTTTTGCTAAACCTGATACTGACCATGTTGCAATGTAAGCACCTTTTCCATCAGAATCATCTTGAATTAATATTTTATCTTTTTCTGAATCCCATGTTTTAGAATTGTCTTCTAAATATAATTTTACTTTTGTTGATACGTCTGCCATTATTTCTCCTATGCTAATTTAAATCCTTGCCAATAACTTTGATTTGAATAAACATTATTACCACTACCAGATGTTGTTTGAACATAAGTTTCTATATAATCACTTGCACTTAAATCTAATATTGCATTATGATGAAAAGAAAAATCATTATCACTATTAGCATAGTTATATATATTTCTGTTCATACCGCTTACCGCAGAGCCATTTTTATAATATTTAAATGTATAATATCCTAATGAATTACCTATTTTATAATGTGCCATAAACAGATACTTACCTGCTTTACCACTTGGCACTGTGAATTTATTAGAAGCAAAAGCACTATCTGAGTCAAAAGTTTCACTATCCCATGTGACTTTTACAAAGGTATCATTTGTTAATCCAAAATTACTTGATAATCTTACCTCAAAATTAGGTGTGTTAGTTGATTTTATTAATGACACATCAACTCTTTTTATTGTTCCTGCGTCTGATACTAAAAGTTCATCTGTATCATCAGGAGCAGAAGCTAATTCTGTTTGTCCTGATATAATATTACTTGCTAAACTTGCAGGTACGACACCACTAGCAGGAACATCAATAGTTCCTACAGCCTTTGCTTGATGAACTACATAAATATTATTTGTACCAGAAGGAGGTGCTCCGGTAAATGTAAGAGTAGTTCCGCTTATGCCATACGCAGAGTTTGGGTCCTGTCTAACATTTTCTACAAAAACTTCTATGTCAAATACTGAACTCGGTGCAATGTCTAATGTAAATGCTGTTGTACTAGCATCACCACTAAATCGTTTACCTTGTAAAGATTGAAACTGATTGGTTGTATCTATAGGTGTACCAAGATATGCCATTCTAGGTTATCTCCATAATTGATAAAGCTATATCTGCAGCACCTGAAGCTGTTAACGAAAGGGTATCAGTTGTTTCCATAACAACTTTATTCCCTGACAATAATTCAAGTGTACCACCTACAGGTATGGGTGCATTGGTTACTAACTCAACTGTTTGGTTAGCTTCATTGTTTGCACCTGCTCTGTTGGAAGTATCTGATCCTAAACTTACTGTTGCAGTAACTTGTGTTGTTGTTGTGTTACCTATCATAATTCCAAGAACTACTGTTGTTGTAGAACTTGCTACTGTATAGATAACATCAGCACTAGTTACACCTGCTTTTGTTATCACTTTAAAAGTATTTGCCATTTACCCTCCTATCCTAATGCAATAGCTAATGCTGTTGGATCCTCTGTTGAAAATCCAGCACTAGATAAATATGTTTTTACGTCTGATAAAGCAACTTGCTTCATCGTTCCTGCATCGTTTGTGACGACTCTGTCAGCATCTGCTAAAGTTGTTGATGTGGCAGACGTGTCACCATCTAGAATATTTAATTCCGTAGCTGTAGCGGTTACACCATCAAGTATATTTAACTCAGCAGTGGTCGATGTAACACCATCTAGAATATTTAATTCCGCTGCAGTAGATGTAACACCATCTAAAATATTTAATTCAGCGGCGGTAGATGTAACACCGTCCAAGATATTTAATTCAGCAGTTGTGGAGGTTACGCCATCTAAAATATTTACCTCTGTGGCTGTTGCTGTAATAGCTACATCTTCATTTAGTTTTGGTGAAGTTAGTGTTTTATTGGTTAAAGTTTGAGTAGCACTTGCTCCCACCAATTCCTGGTCACTACCGTCTGGAAGTGTTAAGGTATTTGTAGCACCCGCCGAATGAGGCTGTGCTTGTAATTTTTGTGCGTGAGCGTTACCTGACTCACAGTAAAGTTTTAATTGAGCTCTTGAACCACTGTTGGTTTTTAAATCAATTACACCACCAGAAACTGTAAGATCGTCTCCAACTGTAAAGTCTCCGTTTGTAGTTAATCCTGTATCGGCAACGTGTGTGATGTTAATATCAGAGTCTGCACCAAATTTCAAAATAGCTGAATCTGAACCTAAGATTAAATCATTAGGTAAAGTTACGTCAGAGCTACCATCCTCATGCACTGCCTTACTAGCAGGCATTGTACAAAAAACATCTTTTGTTCCTGCACTAAAATTAACAGCACTATCACTATTAGAGCTAGATATAACTGTAGTTCTTGCCAGGGTATCTGGTGATGCATCTGTTAGAGTACCTAAACCAATTTCAAACTCCGCTGAACTTCTATGAACAATAGCATAGTAAGTGGTATTACCATCTCCTATTCCTGCTACAAAAGTTTCAAAATTAGTTTGTGCTCCACCTAAATTAATTGTACCTGTGCCAGTCGTAGTGGTGGTTTCTTTAACTCTGTCGTTTAAAACTAAAGCCATAATCTATTATGCGATTCTTAATATAGCTGTTGATGCACCTGCTGCAGGAAATTGAATTGTAAAATCTCCGTTAGTAGCAGTTTTTGTTCCCCCAAAATCTAGCACAACTACAAGTTTATCACTGTTCGTATCGTTGTAAATAACAGCACCTACCGCTGATAAAGTTACTGATGAAAAAACCTCATCTGCAAAATCAACAAGAGCTGTGTTACTCGCAACTGAAACGGCTTGACTATCTAGTGCATTTCCACCAGCAGAATAATTAGTACCTGAAGAAGAAACTTCATTAGTAGTAGAATATGTAGTGCTTGATGTGGAATATCCAGAGATGTCTGTGTATAAAGCTATTTTAAAAGTATTGCCACCGTTGGCAAAGTTATGCGTGCCAGATAAGAGTTCTGATTTGAATGCATCTGGTATTATATTAGCCATTTATCGTCTCCTTTTATTTTATTTTCGGTTGTGGTGATTGTATATCCAAACGAATTGCACCACTAGTGTATTCGTCTCTGCGTCTTCGACCTTGTTGTTCTGCCGCAAACGTTTGAAGTCCTTCTTGATAAGCACTCTCATACAGTTGTAACATATTATCAGGTCCTTTCAAGTACTTTAGAGTTTCAACCATACACCCATTGATAAGTAAATCTTGAAAATTGTTTGATAAATAAGTAGTAGTTGAGTCTGATGTGGTTATGGTGGTGGGCTGTTTTATATAAGCCAAAGTCACAGCATAAGCTACATCAGGAGTTGGAGCCACTACCCAATTATCTGAATCCCAATTAGCATAATATTTAGGAGTTCCATAATCACTAGAATTATCTGGATCAGGAAAATATTCAGCTAAAAAAGAAGAGTCAACTTGTTCTAAAAAAAATTGATCTGAAGTTGTAGGATTAGTTAATTGAACATATCTAATGATTCTAGTATCATTCGGAATAGTAACATATCTGTTACCTGCAGTTAAATCTGAGGTAGCATAAAATTTTGTATCATCGGAATCTACTGATCTAAAAATTCTATTTTCTACGTTTTTAATTATTACATTTAAAACTGTGTCTGTTAAAACATTACTATCTGTTTCAGAATAATTTCTTATATTTGTTCTTAATGTACTAAGAGTCATTGTCATGGTGTAATTGTTGCGGGGCCTGCTGATGCATCTTCCCCTCCTCCTTTTATGTTTCCAGTTGTTGCTGTGTCTGTATCTACACTAAAAGTATATGTGTTAGCATCAACTTTTGTTATTGAATATCCTGCAGATTTATTAATATTATTTGATGAAATACCATCAAAACTTAAAACATTTCTAAATCTAACTGTATCACTAGTAGATCTACCATGATTTATTTCTGTAACTGTTATAGTTGAAGAACTAGCACTACCTGTTTTAAAAGAGTTAATATTTAATAATACAGGAACAGAATTTTCTACTCTGTCTGGTCTTGAGTTTAATAATCCTTGAGGATCTGCTGCATGAACTCTTGGTTCAAGTTGAGGTTGTTTTGATTCATACTCTGATTTGTGAACTAAAGAACCATTCCACTCTCTTAACATTTCTCCATAAGGAAACGCCATACCACTTCTATCTGATATTGCTTTAGCATATTTACCTCTTGCAAAATTACCCATAATTAATTTGTAGGATAATAATTCTTGGGGCTAATGTAAACACTAGTTGAAGAACTATCCTCTGTTAAAGCTCTTTGTAATTCATCTTCATATAACATTTTCAAAGATTCAATTCTATCCGGGGCTATTTTTAAACTTAAGTAATATGCAAGTCCTGAAATCATACATGGTATAAAACGAAAAACTACATCGGTTTCATTTGTATAAACACTACCTACATCTTCTATTCTTTTTAAATAATAAAATTTTAATAAATGAGTAGACCCAGAAAAAGTGCTACTTGGTGTTTGATATAAAAAAATACTAGGTGATGTAGTTCTATCTACATAATATTGACTAGGTGTTCCTTTTGATAATTTAGTTGCTAATGCAGCATATGTTGATCTATCTATTTTTGTTAAAGAAGTATCTACAGGTGCTGTGCTTGTAGTATTGTTTCTAACATACGCTTCTAAAATTTCATTAACACCTGTAGGAAAATTAGTGCTATCTGTTGTTGCATTATATTCAGCCTGCCCTTCTACCAAAGGAACAGAAGCTAAATCTACTTTCCATAGATGAAGTCCTCTATTACCCCATTCTTGAAACATTATGTTTAAAGAACGTCTTGCACTTTTTAAACTGTAACCAGTTCTCAAAGACATACCACATCTTTCGTATGCCTCTTGAATTATTTCATCTATATCAAGATCAAAAGTTGTTGTGCCAGATGTAGCCATTTCAACCCCTAATAATTCTTAATCCACTCACAAATTAAAGTATAAGTTTCACCTGAAGACGCTGCTGAAGGTACAACCACATCTATATCACCGGTAAAATTACTTTCCTCTGGATTATTTATTCCACCAAAAGAACTAAAATCATAATTATCAGTTTCATTTAGTGCTAATAAAGGTGTCTGAGTACCTGAAGAAAGATCCCATTGAATTTGAAGTGGTGCTGTGACTGCTGCTGAAACATTAAACCAAACTTCCTTTAATGAAACTGTAGAGCAAGTCTTCCCTAATGCGTTTGTGTTCAAAGCGGAAACATCAACTATTTTTGTTGTTCCTCCTGATCCATCTGAAACATTGACGTAACTTGTTATAAGTTTTTTATCTCCGTCAAAAAGAGTTCTTGTAGTTACTGTATCGGCCATTTTTTATCTCCTTTTCAAAAGTGGGGTCATCACACCCCACTTCGAGTTAATTATTTTTATTGGTCTGCAAATGCAGGTACATCTGCACCTTCTGCGTAACCCCAAATATAGTAATTTGTACTATCTTTAGCTACAATGTTAATCTCAAACAAACCAGTGTCTGTAAGAGTTAAACTAGAGTTAGAGTTTCCATCAGAATAAACAGATACGTTATCAGCGTTAGAATCTAAATGAACAATACCACCAATAAAGAAATTAGTATTTCCAGGTGTTACTATAATTACATTTTCTGTTTCTTCTGCAGCACCACCATAAATAAGTTTATAGCTTTGACCAGCAACTGGAGCCGGTAAAGTAATCGTTCTGTTTGCTGCGATCGCAGGAACTACAAGTGTTCTTCCACTATGTGTTGCAGCGTCAAGAGTTTTATCTTCATCTCCTAATGCAACAGGTGCATCACCCATAGTAATAATTTCAGTAATTACTCCTGTGCTTGAGTTTTTACTAACTGTTTTAATTGTGCTTTCAGACCTTAAAGGACCTGAAAAAGTTGTATTTGCCATTTTATTTACCTCCGTAGTAAATTACATACAGTCTCTACGTTCGTCTGCTAGGTTCAGTCTGTATGTTGTTTTATATTCCTAGAAGGCTAAATATAAACCTTTTTATTTATAAGTCTATTTAAAAAATAAATGACTGTCATAGTCTTGGTGTCTCCATCTCAATTTTGCTGTGACTCTTTTAATTTTTTCTTGAATAGATTTCATTTCAAGAGTTTCTTTACCAGAACTAAGATATTGAGAATTCCACTGAGACTCTAATTTGATTTTCTCAGCGATCAAAGACTGTGATAATGCGATCATAATATATCTCCTTGTCAATATTATTCGCTTTTATTTTATACATTAATTTCCCATAAAGTCAATTGATTTTCCCATAAAAAAAGGGGCCATAAGGCCCCTTTTAAAAGTAGTTATAAAACTATTTATTAAGCACCCGGTGAACCGAAGATACCTCTGAAGTCTGAGAATCCGAAAGAATATCTCTCTCTAGCTTTATATCTTACATTACCTGTATCAAAGTCACCTTCCATTGTAGTTTTGATTGGTGATCTTTCAAAGTATTTAAGACCATTTGGTACGTCAGTCATAATGAAGAATGCATCTGTATCAGTTAGGAAGTTGTTAACCACATAACCTTGTGGAATCATTCCTTTTGATGCAACAGCATTAATATCATTATCTGCTGTTCCAACTCTATTTGCTGACTTCATAAGTCTTTCAGCAGTGAATTGTAGCTGTGAAGGGATAATCATTTTTACACCATTCGCTGCAATTTTTAATCCACGCTCATCTGTAAAAGCAGCAATATCAATTAATGCTTGCTCTAAAGATGTTTCTGAAAGATCAGCAGAAGTTGCTAATTCGTTGGCAACGTTACCACCAGATACAGTTGGGTGAGCAGTTGAACAAAGTTCAACACCGTCTCCACCTGTAAAAGAAGAATTAAACGCATTGTTTAATACGTTTGCTGCTTTTACCTGTTTAGTATTAGCCATTGAACGTGCTAATGCTTTTGTGTATCTAGCTGAGATTCTATCATACAAATTATCTTCAATTGCTTCTTCTGTAATTGAGAAAGCAAGAGCGATTGTTTCATGAGTATAACGTGAAGTATATGACTCTTGTGCATCATCAAATCCCACCGCTGTACCTTCTTGTTTTACTGCTGCGTTAGCAAAACCTGAAAGCATTACTTCTTCTTCAAAAGCTCTGTCTGAAGTTTCTTTTGTAAAGATTTCTTCATGTTGGTTTTCGTAGTTCTTGTACTCCAAGCCGAATAAAGCATTCAAACCTGGCTCTAGCTCTTTAGCTAATTGTTGTCTTGAAATGGCCATGTTCTATACTCCTGTAGTTGCTGGTGTACCAACAACGATTCCCATGCTGTCTGCATTAAAGTGTGTTGTAAATCTAACAATACATGGGATTCCTGCTGCTGAGAAATCTGCGTTAGCTGCATCGTCTGCCCAACCCATAAATCTTAGCATTAATCCTGCTGTAGTTGCTAATGTGCTTACAGCTAAAGCACCAGAAGATTTACCTGTTACAGTAGATCCACTTGTGCCGCTAGACATGTCAGCATTTAAAAATACACTTGCTCTTGCAGTAGCTTCGTTTGTTAATGATGCATCTGAAGCGATCAAAAATAATTGATTTGGATCGTCTGCTACAAATGCTTTAATTGGGTGATTTGAATCAGCCCCAGATCCCGGCCAGTAATTTGAAAAGACCGGTTTACCGGTTGTAGATGAAACATACTCACAACCCATAAAGACTCCAAGAGGAGCTACAGTACCACCGTCTGCTGCACCTACCAAACTGATAAAACCAGTTGATAAAGGTATAACAACAGAACCGTTGTAAATAGCTGTGCTATTGTCGTTCTTTATTTCGTAGTGAGAATATCCACCAACACCTGTACTATTAGAACCACTACCATTTTTAAAATATGGTTTTAGTCCGAATGCACTATTTGCGTTTGCCATAGTTATTGTCTCCTATTTATTAATGTCAAGTGGATAAGTAATTGTTAAAAAATTAACTTTTCTTAGTACCACCAAAAGTTACACGACTCTGCCTATCTTGATTGATTGGCATCGCATTGTGCTGTTCCTTCATGAGATCGTTTGCGATTGCATCGTTTCTGTCTTGTGTTTGTTGTTTAAAATAATCTTCACGAGACTTTGCAACCTCTTCAGGTATCCTAGCCAGCAATAGGCCACCAACCCCAATTACCCCAGAGTTCTTTCCGTCTTTAATAGTAGGATATTCAGAATTAGGATATTCATCCGCTCTTACTAATTCCCAACCAGATCTAAGTTTACCCATGATATTTTTAGTATCATCGTGACCCATAGATTCTGCTCTTATCCAACGGTGCCTGTATCCATCAGGCGCAGGGGGTGCATCTAGAGATGATGGAGGAGTCCAAACTTTAGGTCTTTCTTGTTTAACCCTAGTTTCGCTCGCACGAGAAGTCTTCATTTTATTGTTTTCATTTTTATTTTCCATATGCTTAGGCCTCCTTCGTGGTTAAATGTTTCGCATATTCTTCGAGTGGCACACCTAATTTTTTAGCAATTGCTACCTGTGAAGGTGTGAGTCTCACAGTTTTTTTGCGTCCTGTTTGAGCTGGACGATTTGCTGAAGCGACCGTTTGAGTAACTTTTTCGGTCGATTTGTTCTCGACATTATCAAATTTATGCGGGAATTCAAGTCTAATTCTTTTATCCACTTCTTGATAATACTCATCGCTTGTCGGATCATAACCTTCTTCTTCAGTTAATTTTTTATGAATATCAAATGCTGTATAAGTCATAGCATTATCTTTACCAAACCAAGTATTCTTTGCAGACCAAGCTTCTGCTTTAGGATCCATTTCTTGAGCAGCTTCTTTTATTGCTGTTGGATTTGCATAACCAGGTTGTTGAACAGGTTGTTGAATAGACCGTTGAACATTTGCAGGTGTTTGATTTTGAAGTTCTTGTGTTTTTTTAGCTTGAGCTAATCTAGCATTATCTAAAGTTAGTTGAGCTATTTCTTGTTGAGCTGAAACTTGACCTTCTACATCTTGATTATCTATTGCAGTTTTTAATTTAATTTTTGCTGCATCTAAATTTGATGTAACTCTCTTTTCAAATTCTTGAACATAACCTTGTGTAGAGGAATGTAAGTCATATTTATATTTTGCATCTTTTTCAGCGAGTACTGTTTTAGCATAATTTATAGCTTCTTCTTTTTGACGTTCTGCCTCTCTCATTTTTTTAGTGAGTTTAGCAATACGTTTATTAACGCTTTCGCTATAATCTTTTAATTCATCTTCTTTTTTAACTTCTTCTTTAGATTCTTCTTTTTTAACCTCTTCGGAAGAAGTTTGCTCTACAACAATCTCTTCTTTAGGTTCTTCTTTTTTAACACTATCTAAATCAACTTCAGCACCTTTTTCTTCGCCTACATCAATTAAATTGTGTTCTTCTTCTTTTTCTTTTAATGCTTCTTCTGGCATAGTTGTCTCCTATGTTATATTGCGTGAAGAATGTGTTCAGGATCTTTTACTGTCGCTAACACTTCATCATCGTTTAATATTCTAATTTCCCCACCTTCAATTTGTAATCTTGATCCTGCATATCTAGCAAAGATAACCCATTCCTTTTCTTTACACCAAGGACCGGTATTAAATTTTTCTTTATCTTGATAAGCTAGTGGACCAACTCTTAATACATAACCTGCTTGAACAGCAATTCTTGCTCGATCTAAAGATTCTTGAGCAATAATAATTCCACCTTTAGATTTTTCAGGCATTACAAAAGGTAATACTAATAATCTCCAACCTGTTGGTTGAGGTAATTTATCTATTTCAGATTCAGTTATATTCTGTGCATCGAGAGTTTTATTTTCTATTTCTTTTTTCTCTTCTTCTTTTTCTTTTTTATATTTTTCTTGTAGTGCTAATTTTATTTCAGCCATCATTTTGCTCCTTATTATCTAGCAGGTTAGAGATTTCCTGTTGTATGTCTTGTAAAGACTTAACTTGTCCTACAATGTATTGATATTTATCTATACTGTCAACACCACCGGACAATAAAGTTTCTGAACAACGTTCAATTTTATCTTTAATATATTTCTGTATTCTATTAATAACTACAATATCTTCCATTTCATTTCTCCTTTAATTAACCTTGTCTATTATATTTCTTCCAACTTCTCCTTTTGTGTTTATTTTTAGGTCTTGTATTTTTACTATGACCTATACTTGTTCTTTTAGGAGATGGTGTAAAATACTCATTACCTGTTTGTTTCATTATTTCATTCCAGCCAAAGGATTGGCTAAAGTTTTTTGTATTATATCAGTAATTTTTTCTTCTAGTTGAATCATATCTTCTTTAATATCTTTTATAGCAAATTTTATATCTGCTGAATTTTCTCGTGAGTCTTGCTTAACTTGTTGTTCAACATCTTCAATAATTTTTTCAACTCTACGCAAATCTGTGCGTAAATCATTTTTTAATTCGTTCGCAACATCACTTATTAAAGAAATTTCAGATAGCAACATTTGCATTTCTTGCATGATCATATCCACTTCTGTTTGTAAAACAGTAACTTCTTTATCAATTCTTTCTTCAATTAACGCTAATTTTTTATCGAACCCTGATAAATCTGGAGCTACATAGGCTGATACGATTTCTTTAAAATCGGTATAATCCTTATAGGCGACAAAGCCTCCATATAATCCTCCAATTAGTGTTGATAAAGCAACAAGTAATGCAAATATTTTTCCACCTTTAAATTTTAAACCCGCAAATTCAGCTTCCATATTATTCGTATTGACTGTCTATCATTTGATTCATAAGACCGTCACTGCCTCCAAACATTAAATATTGTGCTATGTTGTTAGTTGGTATCATTGTATCAGGTATTGTTTCGTTAGTAAAGAATCCTTCCATATCTACTAAATTGTTTTGTGTATCAAAAAAAGTTTTTGTATTACCAAGTATTTGCATAACAATTAAAGTTTTTATTTGAGCAGCGTCATCATACCTTGCCTTGTCGTCAATCTTTTTGACGATTTTAGTAGCAGCTTTTTCTTTCTTTGATATCTTAGGCTCTGATGATTTCTCTTCTTCTACCGTTTCTTCTAAATCTTCTTCTTTTTGTTCTGTTTGCGGTTGTTCTTGTTTTGGTTCCTGTGATTCTTCTTGAGGTTCTTCTGTAATCTCTTCTTCAGGTTCGGCCTCTACGACCACGATCTCTTCCATTTCCATTTCTAATTCCATCTCTATTTCTGTTTCAACCTCAACAATTTCAGGTTCTATTTCAGGTAAATTTATTTCAATTTCAGTTATTTCTAATTCTACACTTGCAACAGTTATTTCTTCTACAGGAGCTTCAATAGGCACAAATTCTATTTCTCCATCATTCATGTTTATATCATTAAATTCAAATACTTCTTCAACAAAATCTAACTCAATAGGATCAAAAATATTTAAATAATAGATCTCTTCAATCGTGGTTATATGTTGAGTAATAATTGTATTGATAACATTATAAAATACATTGACAGTAACGTCATCAAACATTGGACCAACGGCCATATTGATATCTCTACCACCAATCTCAACAATTATTTTATTTAATACACCACCGAAATCGAAAGTCCCGTTATAAGATTGGTAACCGGAAGATACTCCAGACTCAGACAAGATGTCAGTACCTGAAAAGACTGAAGTAGTTCCGTTAAATCCTGAAACGTGCATGTATATTCTATCTTGAGCATCTTGTTTATCTACTTTGATTGTGTATCTAACTTCACCACCGTTATCTATTTGTAGATCAGATATGTCAATGGTATTAATAAATGTTGTACCCATACCAGATACACCCATGGTTGAAGTGCTATTGCCGCCTCCTGTAATCATGGCACACTTATCCGTACCCAACTGTCCGCAACTATTACCACTAGGCATACTTGCAGAACCTTGACCACCCCAATCAACATCCATGTCACCCTCTTTGTTAGTCACAACATATCCGTTATCACCATCAAGAATATCTCCTGAGTTTTCATTAGTAACAGTTGTGGTTGTAGTAGTGACTGTGGTCGTAGTAGTTGTAATTATTTCTGTGCCTTTGTCTTCTTCAGAAATGTCAATTTGTGTATCTTCTGTGATTGTTACGCCTGGAGTACAAAGACCTTGTACGTCAGGTAGGCAATCAGCCTTAGAATAAAAGGAGGCCAGTAGTAATAAGGAAAAAAGTTTTAAACAGAGCAGCATTTTGTGCATCACTAAACTCCTTTGGTTCTGGTTTATTGGCGGCAATATATTCTGGTTTGTATCTACTACCGTCTGGA
>Ga0209232_1001380_pt1 | contig 13112 bp, 16 predicted proteins | sample ETNvirenome_2_60_FD_184066 | JGI IMG/M metagenome (GOLD analysis project Ga0209232, IMG submission 184066) | Marine viral communities from the Pacific Ocean - ETNP_2_60 (SPAdes) (version 2) | ecosystem: Environmental > Aquatic > Marine > Oceanic | place: Pacific Ocean | collected 2013-06-22
AGTTCTTTGCCTGTAAACTTAGTACTAAGCTGATCTACAGTCATTCCCTCTACTTTTTTACGAACTTGATTAACTTCTGGAAGAACTTTTTTAGCAACAGCCTGAGTTTTATCACCACGATCAGCGGTCTTTGCTTTTCGCTTTGCTTCTCCAACAACTTTTTTTCCATCATTTGCCGATTTAAGTTGAGCGGGTTGTTTAGATAGAACTTTATCTTGTAAATCTTTTTTTCTTAGTGCTTTTTGTACATTTGTAGGAAGTTTAGGAATCCTCAATGCTTTTAATGCTTTCATTGTCATTTAACTTGCTCCTTGAATAATTGTGTTAGGTCCACCAGCAGGAGAGCCAGCAACTGCCATGTCATCCTGTCTGGTACGCCGTGCTTGATTGCGAAGTTGATCTATTGCTGTTTGATACTGCTGTTGCCAGACAGGAAGAGTCTGCCAATCTTTCATGTACATAGTTGCCTCTACCATGCATCCGGCAAAGAGAGCATCATAACAATATTCACTAAAGTAGTTTGAAGTTGTCACGCTAGTTCCCGTAGCGGAAGCAAGGGCAAGCGGCTGTGATTGTGATTCTATTTCTACTGTAAGTACAGAAACTGGGGTAGGAACAATCTTAATACTTGAATTGTTTTTGCGTGTATAGTACCGGGGTGTCCCGGTGGAAGCACTTACAGGCCAGTAATCATTTACATACTCTGTTGTTCTCTGCAAGAGATTGGTAACAGAGGTGCCGTTGCTCACAACAAAATTAACATTACGAACAACTAAAGCTCTATCATTTAAAGGAATAGCCCCTGCGTTGCCGCCAGAGACTGAGACATTATTGTACTCATTAAGACCTACATCATCTAGGTCTTTAACAAGTCTAAATTCTGTTTTTTTAACAAAGGCAGATACCTGCGTTGAAAACTCCGTAGAGTCATTCTCCGTTGTATTAATCAGGTCTGTCTTCAGATAAGCATAGTTAGGCATAACTAGCCAAGCATAGCAGTTAGAACACAACCATCGGTAGGACCAGAAACACTGACCACACCAAATACCGCAACACCCATATCTCCGATATAAATATCACTGGCTTCATTGGCTGCTACCTGAAACTTAATAGCTGTACCTTCAGCAGTCTTGTTTGTAATCTGACGTTGACCTTTAATAGAATATGAACCAGCCGCTGTTGCTAAAGCATGAATAGCCATGATACGAGTAGTACTGGGAATGTTACCATTAGCAGTGCCATTACTTCCTACAGTTGTATCGTCGTCCACATATTTCAGAACTGCATCGCCAGTAGCTATTGCAACTTTAATATTTGTAGTCATATTTTTCTCCCTTGAGAATGAAGAGAGAGTAGCCGAAGCTACCCTCCCTCATTTACTGATTAACCAGCACTTCCGAAGAAACCACGCCAATCAGAAACACCGAAGCTATAACGCTCCCGTGCTTTGAATCGCAGGTTTCCGGTATCGAAATCCGGTTCCATCTTGGTCTGAAGCGGCGACCGAACGAACATCTTCGTGCCATTCGGAACATCCGTTTTAACAAACCATGCATCCGTGTCAGTAAGGCGACGGTTAATGAAGTAACCTTCAGGAACCATACCCATGTGACGGGTTGCATTGATGGCGTTCGTATTCGGGTTCGCATCAGCAGCACTCGTCTGAGTGTTACCGGGGCTAGACAGAACACGATCCGCAACCGCCCAGTAATCAACTGGGATATGTAGAGAAACGGCACTTGCACCGACCAGAATACCACGATCATCTTTGATCTTCTGAATCGACGTAAGAGCGGTTTCAAGAGTTGCTTCCGACAGATCAGACGCAGCCAAAAGGTTGGACTGATTACCATCAGAAATCGTTGGATGAGAAGCAGAGAAGAACGCAGCACCATCACCAATAGTATCAGAGAAACCATTGTTAAAGATGTTTGCGCCTTTTACCTGCTTGGTGTTCGCCATTGCACGGGCAAGACCTTTTGCACGTAGTTTAGCGAACGTGTCATAAAGATTATCTTCCATCGCTTCTTCAGTGACAGCAAAGGCAAGAGCAACGGTTTCCGCTGTGTAACGGGCCGTGTAGCTTTCCTGTGCGTCATCATAAGAAACAGCAGCGCCTTCACCTTTGGTGGGGGCAGTGCCGAAACCAGTGAAGAGGACTTCTTCTTCAAAGGCACGATCAGAATTTTCTACTTCATAAAGAGGTTCATGCTCATTGTTGACCTCTCCATACTCCATTCCGAAAACGGCGTTAAGACCGGGAAGGAGTTCTTTGCTAATACTAGCTCTATTAATAGCCATAATAAATCCTCCCTATTAAGCCGTTGACGCCGTGGCCGTTACATAACGATCACGATGTTGGTTGATCCATACTTCCACAATCGGATAAGCATCCGAATCCTTTTCATCAGGATACTGAGCTTTACCAATAACACGTACAGCAGCAGTCCCTTCTGTACCGGACGCACCATCAAGGTAGTAACTGGACTGACCTGTGGTTGTGCTACCGGAAGAAGCTGTGGAGCTTACGGTTACATTGTAGTTTCTGACAATGGCAAGCTCTGCCGCTGAAAGCGATAGAGAAGCCTGAATGTAATACGTCTGATCAGGATCAGTGATTACAAAGAATTTAATGTCCGTGGCTGATACTCCACCCGGCCAATACCGGGAGAATTTCTGTTCGCCATTTTCAACATACTGACAGCCCATGAAAACACCAGAGGCTTTCAGAGTAGCAGCAATGTACGGTGAGATCGTTGCAAAGTTTGCACCCGGAAGAACAACCGGATCACCTGTGAAAATGCTATTGGACGGCGATTGAGCCTGACCCGTTGAGGTCAGCGTAATCATGTCCGTGACGGCTTCGTTATTGTAGCCACCGCCTTTTTTACGAGCAGGAATGAAACCACGAAATGCTTTAGTAGTAGACATGTTTCATCTCCTTAGTTATGGGGAGGTTAATCCTGAAAGGATGGTTGCCTTCCCCGTGTTGTTACCGAACGACTCGTATTAGAAATGGGGAAACGTGAATCAGAGTTTTTCATCAACTGAGAGTTGACGGCATCCATCTGATCATTTGCTTTACCTTCATAAAACTTCCTACGAGCATTCACTTTACCGGCTGGCATTTTAACCAAGGCCACATCTCCACGACAAACGGAACCTTGATACCTGCCTTCATCCCTCACGAAGGATGTCAAAGACATTTCGGGAACTTCATCTGGAGTTACAAACACCCACCCTGCTTGCAATTTCTTGCCAACATTCGTGATGTCATCCTGACCTTTAAGGGAGACTCGTATCCAACGTAGTGCCATGCCTTCATTATCAAAACGTGCTTGCACATTTTCTGGAATGTCAAGGGCATTAGGCTCTTCAAAGGTCCAGTTTTCTTCTCTCATATTCTGTTCTCTTGCAGTCTCAGTACGTGATTCATTTCGTGTCATATTCTTTCCTCCACGCTTACATGTTTACGTTAGTATATTCGCCATCAGCGGAAGATGCTTTCATCTTCTCAACGGCATACTTTTCAAGTGGGATACCCCATTTATTAGCCAACCTCACGTCTTCTTTTGAGAGTTTGACTTTTTTGCCGGAGCTTGGGGACGAGCGTGAAGCCCCCGAAACCACTTGAGCAGGTTGCGTCGTGCCTGAGTTACTTTGTCCCTCAGTTTCCTGCACACGGTTTGAAGCTTGACCAAAGGCTGTTTCAAGGCGGCGGTCAATTTCTTCGTAAAATTCTTCATCATTGGGATCATATCCTTCCCCCTTTAGCTCTGCATCTAGTGCAAGAGCGGCTGCTGTTTTAACTGTGTCTTGTCCAAACCAATCATTACGCTGCGCCCATTCATTTGCTTTAGGATCAAAAGTTTGAGGTTGCTCTACGAGTGCTGGCGCTTCTTCTTTAGAGGCTTTTTCCATTCGCCTTGCAATATTAGCTTTATATCCCTGAACAGTTTTAAGATCGGATTGAGCAGCATTTAAAATTTCTTGAGCCGCTAAAACTTTTTCTTTATCGCCTTCATCGAAAGCTTGAAGATATGCTTGTCGTGCCAGTTCAATATTTTGATTTAATTGTTTTTCACTTGACCCAACACTGCTAGAGGCAATATTATTTACTTCTTCTTCTTTTTTATTTACACTCTGTTTTAATTCTTCATTCTGACGAATAAGATCTTCAATCTTTTCTTCACGTTCTTTACGCTGACGAATTAACTGTCTAATTCTTTTTTCAGCGCCTTTAGTTTCAATACCTTCAAGTTCTTTTGGTTGTTCTGGTTCAGCCTTTTGTTCAGGCTGCTCCTCTGCTTCTTCTTTTTCAATTTGTATAGGTTGTTCTTCTTCTTCCAGTTCAAAAGCAATCTGTGTGCTTTCGCCGTTACCTTCGGAAACTTCAACAGTTCCCCATCCATCATTTTCATTACTCATTTTACTCTCCGTTGTTTACGAAACAAACGATTTACGTTTATTCTATTATATCACAAAAACCTAAATTTCCCAAATCATGTAGAACCTTTTCCTAAATTAAAGGTTGGATCAAGGTCTTTAGCATCTTCTACTTTCATAATAATCTGATCATCAAAGAGAAGAATTAGTCGAATACCTTTATAGAAAAGCTTGGTTCCTGCATGTTTACCATAACAAACATAGTCACCTACGTTACACCATGCTCCTGCTGGAAACTTATCTTTATCCATATATGCCAAGTCTCCTAACGCTAGAACCTGTGCGACAGTGGTGAGATAAGACATATCATCTTTGGTTGAATCCGGTATAAGAATACCGCCTTTGGTTACACTCTTTACTGAAACGGGGCGCACTAAAACGTGAAATCCCGGTAGAGTGGGTAGTGGGCTAGGATCGGGGGCGTCATCCTCAGTTATCCACATATCATTTTTTAGTGCGCCACCTAAACTTACTTGTTGCATTGCTAGTCTTCGTCCTCCATATACATTCGTTTTTTAATAATATTAGTTAAATTATCTCTGGCCCATTCCAGACTAGAGATGGAACCAACAAGCTGCCTGTAGTGTGAGTAGTCTTCGGCAGAGCCATTACCCAACGCTAGTCGCAAGTTGTTAATTTCTTGGTTGTACTCTTTTACTACTTCGTCCCAAATTTCCATGCCTAGATGTACATAGTACTCTTGCGGCTTTTCTTTTTGGGTTCTGGAAATTCCCAAGTATCATCCGGCCACTCAGCAAGAGCCGCATTCAGTGAGCGTTTTCCCATAGCTTCATCTTTAATAGCTTCCCCAAAACCTTTATCCGTATTCTTTACGTGTTCGGGATAGCCCTTACCTTTCTTCATCATTGTTAATCTCCTTTATTTGTTCACTGGCAAACTGTGTAAGATTTTCCAGAGCAGCCATATCCATTTCTTTATCGTCTTGCATTTGTTTCTTTAACATATCAGCGGCAATCTTTGCCTCTTCAATTTCTTTTCGTGTAGTTAGTTCAGCTTCTTTTATTGCTTCCTTAGATTCACGATTAAGTTGTGATTGCTCTTCTCTTGAGTTAGCTGTTGCAGATGCCTTGAGCATTTCAATAATCTGTGCAGTTTCCTTGATCTCAAGTTCTTTGTTTTTAATTTCAAGCTCTGCTGCATCTGTTACTGTATCAGACTGAAGCTTCTGTTTCTCAAGTTCAACCTTGGCCTGTTCAAGCGCAACAAGCTGTTGTTCAGGAGACTGTGCCTGACCCATTGCCTGATTAGCATTAAGAACTTGTTTTGCAGCTTCTGCCATTGCCATCTCAATAGTAGAGGCATTTTGAGTTGTTGGAGAAGTTTTAGCAAGAAGTTGTTCGGAAACCCCAACCATCTGTTCCTGATATTTCATAACAGAATGTTCTTGAATATTGGCTTGAAGTATTGGAGTAATTCTTTGCATAATTGGATTAGCACCATTCATGGGATCTTGCAAATATGCCATCTTCACCTGTATATGTGCATCATGGTTCTGACCGGGAAAGGCTGCAATAGGAATGCCTTTCGTCGCTGACATAATATCAGACACTGGATCAAGTTGTTGAGGCTTAATCTTGGGTGGAAGTATCTCATCTACATTAGGCATATTGGAAGCATTAAGAATTGTTCTGTTCAGGGCTTCCAGATTGAACATACCCGGAGGAGACTGCTGCGCCATTTGCAGAGCCATGTTCGCCATCATCATACGATGTGCGTTACTGGGGATGTTAGGATCACTGACCGGAATAATATCTATGCGACCATCAAAGTCCTGTTTGAAAATGCTACGGTCTTCATATGGAACATCATAGGGATATTCAGTGGGAAGATAATCATAATCAATACGAGCAAGAATACGGAACTCATCCTTCTGGGATTTATGTAACCGTTTGTGAATTGCGGTGAAGAACTTACTGCTTGCTTCAAGTAAAGCCATAGTGGTTCCAACGGGTCCATAGGAGGCAGCATCAGAGATAACTTGCTCTGTGCTGTCCGCAAACTTCTGACCAGCAGTAGCTACGAAGTTCAGCATTTGGAATAGAGTAGAGGAAGGCTCTTTATAGGGAAGGGGAATAATAGCCTTTGATAAATCTACACCAGTTGCCTCAACCTCCTTGAACTCGCCGGGAGATATAGGATCATTGTCGCCAACCATCCTTACTCCCTTGGCCTTAAATCCTCCCGGTAAATTGGCAAACTGTCCAGCATCTATGAGGGAACGCATAGCTGCCGTTGCACTCATTGTTAGATTACCAAGGAAGTGAATAAGACCTAGGCCATAGAAACCAAAGCCGGGAACAAATCTATAATGTACAAAGTGATTTACTTTTTCTTTGTTCGGGTCATCTTGCTTATAGTTTCTACGGATACTCAGTACCTGTCTGGACTGCTGTTCAACAGTTACGATATAGGGACAGGCTTCGTCTTCATTTTCAATACTTAAATAACAGTGCTGTTCCAGAAGAACATACTGTGGATCATGGTCTGATGTTGGGGATAGACCTATGATCGTGTCCATCTTTTCGCTGAAGGAAGAGCTGGGATATGTAGAAGGAGAACTAAGCTCAACATCTTCATATACACCAGCCTTTATATCTCTTTGCAGTTCTATGGGGCTGCGATAGATAACATGTGTGTAGCGATCTGCATTGTACAAATCAGTTGCATAGTAAGACACATAGAACTGGTCTATGGGAATAAATTCTGACTTGGGCCGCTTCACAGTGGCATCATAGTACAGCTTCTTAAATGCAGAACCAATCAAAGGTAGATGGAACAGCATCCTTTCAAACTCATCGAAGTATTCAGGCATCTGCTCAGTAAGCTGATAGTTCATAAAGTTCTGAACACGATTGGCCTGTAGCTCTTTGTCTGCTGTGGACTTACCAAGTATCTGAGCCTTGATAGGTCCGTTAGATGGGAATAGTTCTCCTGAAGCTTTTGACTGGAATTTAACAGCAGACTCAATCAGAAGAGGATGTACAGCGGTACATGCACCTTCAAAAGGTTCGGAACCCTGTTCAAGCTTCAGACCCAGCAGATCAAAGCCACGTTCAAACATTGACTCCCACTCAGCACGGGAATCTTTATCAGCTTCAAAGTTTTCTATTACATCTCCTGCAATATCTGCCAGATCATCTTCGTCCATATCCTCTGCCATATTACCATACCATTCAGCAATATCTTCAGAGGCTGACATTTCTACATTCTCAGAGAAGTCTACAATTACGCCACCATCTTCGGCAACCTCAAATGTAGCATCAATATCTTCCGTCTCAGGCGCAAGAGGAACTACATTAGTTTCTTCTTCTGGTATACGATCAAAGGGATTACGTTCAGTTGCCATTATGCGGTTCCTATTCCTAACATTCTTTTAGCAGCATTTTTATCAATGCCGTAAATATTTGCTATGCGATTTATTCTTGATATTGGTGTTGTATCTGTAACAGGAAATCTAGGGGCAGCTTTTTCCGCTACTTGAACTTCTTGGACAGGAGCAGTTTGTGTCTGTATTGGTATTGGAAGTTGAGAAAACTCATTTCCATCTGGAGTAAAACTGCCCAGACCCATATCAGTATATCCTATCTCTTCATTTGTAGGCGGTGAAATATCAGCAAGACCAAAAGCTTCAGCCGTTGCAGCAGCATCTTCTCTTTCTGCTTGCTCTCTGGCCGAAGGTAGAGCACCATAATGTGCATCAAGTGCTGCTGTTTCTATAGCAGTCGGCCCCATAACTGACTGCATTTGTGGGGAAGATAATTCTGCTTTAGTTCTATCATAGGCTTGTTCTGCAATCTCTTGCGCTCTTTGCTCTGTCTCTAGTGTACCATATGCTGAAGCATACGGATCAGGCGATCTTTCATATGAAGCGCCTATACCAAATGAAGCGGGAGCCATTGTATCTTTGGAGGGACCAACTACATCTTCAACAGTTCCTTGAATAGTTGGTAATCCAAAATCAGGAATTTCAGGAAGCTCATAACCTGACGCTTTCTCAAACATATCTCCAATATGACCTAATACACCCTTACCAGTTCCTGATAAAGCAATGTCAGTCATAGCGCCTATAGGACCAAAAGCTAATGATCTTCCAATCATTCCCAAACCCTGTCCAAATCCTCTCTGTGCTTCGGCCTCTCTAAAATCTGCTTGTGGTCCCACTGGAGCATTAAGCTCAAATCCCATATTTTGAACATCTGATATTGAGACTTGCTGATCTGGATTAGCTGTGGCGTTATATTCAGACAGAGCTTCTACTGTTGACAAGCTAGGATTAGCTCTAGCAAAAGATGCGAACAATGCTCTATTATCGCTTGCTGCGTCTGTGCCAGCACCTGTTAAAGTATTAGGATCATATTCATCTCTGCTTAGTCCTTTGGGCGATCTTGCTTCAAATGCTCCTCTATAGCCAAGACCAAAAGTATTTAGATTATAATCTTTTTCCAGTATATTCATTTCTGGAATACCTAATATATTAGGAGAAATAGCTCTCATGTCTAGTAGTTCTTGCGCTCTTGCGGGATCTATTCTACCAAACACATCTAATGCTTCTTGTGAAGTAGTTGGAACATCTGGCTTTCCCCAACCACTAAACTCAGGTGTCTCAGGATCAAAGAAACCACCAAAAGTTTCATCACCAGCAAGAGGTCCAAGACGACCCATTTCTTCCTTGGCTTCTTCGGCTAGTGCTGCTCTATCTGCTTCTTTAGGATCAAAACCATAATCTCTTGGATCACCTCCACGGCCTCCGCCTATACCTGCTGCTGCTGCTGCTTCAGGATCAGGGTCTTTAATATCTTGAGGTCCAATATCAAAATCATCCATCTCTCCAAAACCTTCATCACCAAAACCTTCATCGCCCGTACAAAAACACCAACGAAACTCAGAGTTATCATTTAGACCGTCTTTAAGAAAGAACGAAGCTGTTTGTATGTCTTTAATCATGGGACAACCTATGAACAGTTCCAATAGTATTAAAACCAAGTTTATTTAGAAGTTTAGATGTTCTGTCTACATTTATATCAACAGACGTAGCTATACCAATTTCCAAACAATTAGGAAAAGAGGTTGCCCATTTTTTATATTCTCTTAAAAGTTTAATTCCCATCATCGTTCCCCTGTACTCAGGATAAACATACCAGAAACAGTCCGTTGTTTTTATATGTTTATCGTCCCAAATAAAATTAAATTTGTAAGCAACTAAAGCTCCAACTAATTTTCTATTATCTCTGGCAAGATATAAAAAATTATTATTATTAAATATTCTTGTTAAATATTCTGAATATCTTTTTTTATTAAAGTTTCCTAACAGCTTTGCTTCAGCATGTAAGTCTGATGCCAGATTGGTTAAGGGTATTATATCTTTTTTAGTTGCATAGTGATAAGTTATATTTTTAACCGTGTTATTATTATAGCACACTTTCTTCATTTTCCCAAATCATACATTCCAGTAAGTAGCTGGTTTCTCTCTGGGTTCGTCATCATACTCTGGATCATCGGGATGTGTCAGGTGCCATGAGTCCTTCAGATAGTGGATTGCCATAGTGAGAGCATCCACTTGGTCATCATGTGCCGCATTGGGAAAACGTATCAGTTCTTCTATCAGATCGTCTGCCCACTTCTTACCTTTGGGTATCCAGAGACGACCAGCTTCCATGATGGGAGTAGCCGCATAAACTCTGGAAGTCTTGTCCCTGTCAGGTAGGTATTCCATTACAGGTAGCCCACCCCTACGCATATCCTGTATGAGGGATTGGCCGGATGCTTTCTTTTCCACCATGCAGACATCAGGTCTATGTTCACTATACAGCTTCTGCGCCAGCCGCCTCAGTTCTGGATACTCAAAGCGGCCCTTGATGTTACCCAGAAGTATCAGATGCGGGGCAAAGTCTTCGTAACCATCATCTGTCTGATTATACATGTAGAAGATACCCCATGTCTGTATCACGCTGTAGTCAGCGGTACTTGACGTGGAGAATGCAGTATCAAATGTCTGTATGACAAAATCACAGGAGGGTGGATCACCAAACTCCCACTCTTTGATCCAGCGTTTTTTTATTATTCCGCCTTCTTCAGGGGTGGGGTCTTGCATGTACAGGGCGTTCCAGTACCTGCTACCATTGCTGGCCTTGATCTCATTTTCATCTACCCTTAGTATTTCATCAGGCTTCCACTGTGGGAAGTAGCTGCCACCTACAGGCAGGTCAAGTAGTTCTGCTGCATCCTCATCCAGCCATGCCGGTATCTTAACAACCTCCCACGGTATAGTTTCATAGTCGGGCATGTTCTCCTGTTGCTTCAGTAGCCAGCCACAGAGATCATCATAGTGATATCGGGTGTTGATTATAACTATGGAACCCCCCGGCATGATACGTGTTCTGAGACCAGCAGGATACCATTCCTTGATGAAGCGCCTACCTGCACTGGATATGGCATCTTCTTCAGACATAGCATCATCCAGTATTGCCACATGTGCGCCCCTACCAGCAATCTGAGAGCGGACACCAGCAGCGTAGTAAGTACCATTATGGTTTGTCTTCCACTTACCTGCTGCCCTGACATCACTTCTTAGTGCGACACCCTTGAATACCTTAGAGAACTCTTCTGTATTTACCAAGTCACGTACTGATCGGCCAAAGTCACTTGCCAGTTGATCACTATGAGATATGGTGAGAAGTTCATGTTCAGGGTTTCTACCTATGTACCATGCCGGAAACAACTTGGAACAGATGACAGACTTAGAGGAACGTGGAGGAAGAAAGACCATTAGTCTTTTTATTTCTCCATTTTCTATTTGTTGAAGCTTCTCTGATATAACTTCAATGTGGCGACCCATCTCAAAACCAGACACAATTGAAGGTGCCATCAGTCTGACAAAAGACAAGAAGTCTGTGTTACATTGTTCATTAACTTGTTCAGACAACAAGCCTTGAAGGTTAATGTATGATTCTATATAGTTACTATTTAAATACTCCATAGTAATATTATACACTATACTTTAGAGTTTTACAATAGAGATATTAATAAAATAATAAAATAATACTAATAAGGGACTAATTAGTACCGCCCTGTGGTATTTATGCAACACTATAGATATCTTTTTTTTATTGATGAGAGGTCCGTAGATTTTTCTAAATATATGGGGGTGTTGTTTTATATATATATGTGCGTGCGTGAGTTTGCGCCCACCCCCCTGCATAATGCGCCTTGCACGGCGATGAGGAGCCAAAGGGAACCCCTAATTGACCCTTTGTAGTAGTAACGAAGTGTTACTACAAAGGGTCTAATTAGTAGGCTGAGAAGCTTGGAAACCCAATTATCTCTCCGTAGTAGTAACACTTCGTTACTACGGAGGAGAGTAATTGGTAGTGATGGCCTTGACAATTTCATCCGAAGGATGTTGTGTTGTCAGCTTTTTACTACTTCGTAGTAATTCCCAAAGTCAAGCTAAGTCCCTGACAAAGCGTAGCTTTTACACACTATGCGGTGTTTTCAACACTGTCCTGCACACGATGAAATGCTTTAGCATTTGACGAAGCTTGACAAACTCAAATGATGAGGTTAATTAGTACTCTGTAGTAGTAACGTAGTGTTACTACAGAGTGCTAATTAATCCATAGGAGATTGACCAATGACCAATATCACCGTGCTTCAATCGGAGATTGATTTGTTCCTTGATGCCAGCTTTCAAGTTCACACATCTGTGAATGGCGGAGCCATTGACCTGCATGATGCGGATGGCGTGTTTATCGCTACGTTGGACGAAGACGAAGCTACGCTTGAAGTTATCGGCAACAGTACTTTTATTACACTCTAATCGACATACCTAATTAGCCCTTCATAGTAGAGTATCTTACGATACTATGAAGGGTTAATTAGTTTTAATCAACAGGAGGTTACTGTGGCAACTGATATAAAATCCCGTGCAGACGGAGTTGACATGACCCGCTTTTGGGGCGGAAACGACAGAGGCACGTGCGTACAAGTTACTATGCGTAGAAACTCTGTTCAAAATCCAGTGACAACGGGAGATAAATTCTTTACGTCAGTTTCACTGACTAAGGAACAAGCCAGACAAGTAGCAACTGACTTGATGGCTTTTGCCGAAGGCAAAGAAGTTGAAGACTTTGGCGAAGCCCCACAATGGGCGTGGTGTTGCACCCCGTCTGAAGACTAAAGCGGCATACCTAATTGGCCCTTCATAGTAGAGTATCTTACGATACTATGAAGGGTTAATTAGTTTAGTGAAACTTTAATTGAGCTATTCGGCAAACATGGGTTAAAATCCCTTGCAATGACGACCGTCGTTGGCCGGGATGGTGCATTGGATGCATACGATGCAACATCGCCAAGAGGCATCTGTTGATGCCGGATGGCTCAATTAAACTTTCACAATAACCGGAGGTTATTATGGCTGTAATTTTTGTCGGATTTCGGAGTAAGGAATCTTACGATTCCGCTGCCAGAATATTCGGAAAGCCTGATATCATAAGTGTTACTTATGATTCCAGAACTTTTACCGATGTAGAGGACGGTGATACCGTTGTCTTTGCAAAGGGTACGCCTAAACATATTGATAAATATGTTTTTGACGACTCAATGGAAGACAAGTATTTGAAATTTAGGTTTGATTAACCGGAGGTTAA
>Ga0209232_1001381_pt1 | contig 13110 bp, 12 predicted proteins | sample ETNvirenome_2_60_FD_184066 | JGI IMG/M metagenome (GOLD analysis project Ga0209232, IMG submission 184066) | Marine viral communities from the Pacific Ocean - ETNP_2_60 (SPAdes) (version 2) | ecosystem: Environmental > Aquatic > Marine > Oceanic | place: Pacific Ocean | collected 2013-06-22
ACGCAATAGATGGTGTTTCTTACTAAAAACATATATTATATAAACATAGTGATTTTATGTAACAATGCCTAAGCTACACCGAAAAAGAAGCATATTAGCAAAAGCGGAATCTAGTTATGGTAGTGACCCTACACCAACTGGTTCTGCCAACTATGTACAGGTAATTGATTTAAATATAGAACCAGTAATTTCTGATGAAGTATCTAGAGATTTGATAAGGCCATATATGGGTAATTATGAAGTATTACTTGCAAATACAAGAGTAAATGTAACCTTTGATGTAGAAATGGCAGGTAGTGGAAGTGCAGGGCAAAGTCCAAAATATGGAGCAATATTAAAAGCGTGTGGACTATCAGAAACAGTTGTTAGTTCTACATCAGTTACCTACGCACCTGTTACAACACCTTCAGACAGCGTTACCTTATTTGTTAATTATGATGGTGTAAGGCATAAGGTTACAGGTTGTAGAGGTACGTTTAGTATGAATTGTGAAGTTAATTCAATACCACGCATTTCTTTTTCTTTAACTGGTATTTTTAACGCCCCAACTGATACTGCTTTACCAACTGTAACAGTTAGCAATCAGGCATCACCATTAATATTTAAGAATGGAAGTACATCAAGTTTTGCTATTTATGGTTTTGCCGCTGCTTTACAATCTTGGAATTTAGATTTTAATAATGAAGTTGTATATAGAGAATTAGTAGGTGGTACAAAAGAAGTTTTAATAACAGATAGGAGACCATCAGGAACAGCAGTTGTAGAAGCTGTAGCATTATCAGCCCATAACTTTTTTACAGACGCAACTGGTTCTTCAACTGGTACAAATACATGGCTTCATGGAACTGTTGCAGGTAACAAAGTAACTGTATCTTGTCCACAATCTGATTTAGGACAACCTACATATGAAGAGTCAGATGGTGTTACAATGTTAAGCCTTCCATTTTATGCAACACCTACTGCATCAGCTAATAATGAATTTCAACTTGTATTTACCTAAATTAGGGTATACCCTAGTAAGTAGTTACTAGATTTTTATGCCTTTTGTTTTAGATCAAAGTCCATCATATAAATGGAAAGTAGAAGTAAACGTAAATAAAGATGGAACTGTACATACAGAAGTTTTTACTGCATTATTTAAAAATATTACACAATCTAGATTTAAGGAAATGATAAAAATGGTAGAAGATAAACAAATAGATGATATTGATGTTACAAAAGAAATATTAGTAGGTTGGGAAGATATGGAAGCTGCAGATGGTACACAGGTTGAATTTAATAAATCTAACCTGCATAAGTTATGTGAGGTAAGAGGTTTCGCAACTGCTGTAGGTTTTGCATTTATGGAATCAAATCAACAGATTTTTGAAAAAAACTAATAGAGGCAGGTGAATATTGGGTTGCTGGTTCAACTGTCGTAGATAAAACAGCAGAAGATGATTTAGTTTTAGGTATAACTACAGAAAACAATAAAAAAGATAATAATTTTTATGTATTAGAACAAAACTGGCAAACTGTAGAAATGTTTTTACGTTGTCAAACACAATGGCGTGTAGGAATGAGTGGAATTATTGGATTAGACTATACATCTGTTTTAGAAATGATTAAACTGTATAATAAGGATAATCATACTGCTATGCTAGAAAGCCTACAAATTATGGAAGCATCAGTATTAAAAGCATTAAGTAAGGAAAAATAATATGGCAAAGTTTGATTTAGTAGTAGCAGCAAAAACTGTAGGGGCAGGTTCTATAAAACGTCTTGGTAACTCTATGCAGGGTGTATCAGGAAGGGTCAAAAATTTAAGGTTAGCAATGGGAGGATTAAATAAAACCTTTGCTACTTTTGGTTTATTAATATCAGGTGGTGCTTTTGTAGGGCTTGTAAAAGGTGCAATTGATAGTGCTGATAGTTTTGGTAAGATGGCAGATCAAACAGGTATAGCAGCTAATACACTACAGGCATATGTAAACGCAGGTAAATTAGCAGGTGTTAGCCAGGAAACTATAGATAAAGGATTAAGAAGATTAGCACAATCTATGAGGGAAGCAGATCAAGGTGTTGCTACATATTCAGATAGTTTTAATGCATTAGGTATATCTGTTAGAGATACTGATGGTAATTTTAAAACAAGTGAACAAGTACTTGGAGAAGTAGCAGATAAATTTGCAACAATGGAAAATGGTGCAACAAAAGCTGCACTAGCTATGGAAATATTTGGTAGATCAGGAGCTAGTTTAATAAATTTACTAAATGGTGGTGCAGCATCATTAACAGAATTTAATTATGAGGTATCTGAAAATTTTGCACAAAATGCTGAATTTTTCAACGATCAGATAGCAGTTTTAGCAATAAGATTTGATGGATTTAGAAAACAATTAGCAGATTTTTTATTACCAACTTTAAATTCAGTTGTAAAAGTATTTAGTGGTTTGTTTAGTTCAGAAAATGATTTTTCAGGATTTTTTAATGCGTTAAAAATTGGTATTACTGGTATATCTGTAGTAGCCTTAGCAACTGTAAAATTATTTGATGAATTTACTAGAGTAGCAAAGAAGGCAGTAAATTTTGTATCTGGCATATTTAATAAATTATTTGAGGGTCTTGGAAAAATATTTAGAGGTTTTGTAAATATGATTAACAAAGAATTTAACAGAATTGAAGCTAGAAAAATAGCCAATATTGAATTTGAAGCAAAACTAGAAGAAGCAAGAGGTTCAAGAAGTAGTGTTAATAGAGTTATGAAAGAAAGAAAGGCTTTTGAAAATGAAGTATTTAAAAGATTACAAGAAGAAGATGCAGCTATAGGTACTGTTGATTTATTAAAACCAATAACAGATAAATTTAAATCAAGTGCTGGTGATTTACTAAATAATATATTTGGAGAAGATTATATACAAGGTTTTGCAGATAGGCTTGGTGTAAGTATCGAACAATTTAATGCATTGCTTGAAAATACAAAAGCACCTGATAGTTATTTAAATAATCTAAAAACAAAGTCAGACGAGGCTGGTGAATCTTTTACAAAAACATTTGGTGCGGACATGAAAGGTAAACTTACTGGATTTGTTGAAAGTATAAAAACAGTAGGTGAAGCAATGGGTGATGTTGTAATTAAAGGCATAAAAGGTATGGAAGATGCACTTGTTGATTTTGTAATGACAGGCAAATTAAATTTTAAAAATTTAGCTAATTCAATTATTAGAGATATGGCACGTATTGCAATACAACAATCAATTACAAAACCATTAGGTAATTTTCTAGGTGGTTTATTTGGTGGTGGTAGTGCAAAAGGTAATGTATTTAATCAACAAGGATTGGTAGAAGCATATGCAAAAGGTGGTGTAGTAAATAAACCTACATATTTTGCAATGGGTGGTTCTGGTAAATTTGGAATTATGGGTGAAGGTGGTATGCCAGAAGCAATTTTACCTCTCAAGCGTGGTAAATCAGGTAATTTAGGAGTAGAAGTATCTGGTGGTGGTGGTAGTAATATTGTTGTTAATGTTGATGCATCAGGTTCAAATGTAGAAAGCGACAGTACAAATAGCCAGCAATTAGGTAGATTAATAGGAGCAGCAGTACAATCAGAATTAATTAAAGAAAAACGACCTGGAGGTTTATTAGGTTAATGGCTGAAACATTCCCATCTATAGAGCCTTCTTATGGGTTAACAAAAAACATAAATCCTAATGTAAATGCAACAAGATTTCAAGATGGTTACGAACATGTTATAAAATTTGGTTTAAATATAAATCCTAGAGTTTATAATTTACAATTTAAAAATATAACTGAAGCGGAAAGTGACACTATAGAGACTTTTCTTGATGCTCGTATTACAGATGGTGATTACTTTAATTGGAAAGCACCTGACGAACCAACAACAAGTAAATATCGTGCATTACCTAGAACAAAAACTATACCTTACCCAAATCGTGCAACTATTAATGTAACTTTTAGAGAAGTTTTTGAACCCTAATGACTAGCCCTGTATCTGAACTACAGAAACCTAATCCTAGTAGCATTATAGAGCTTTTTCAACTTGAATTGATTACTGCTATTCATGGTACAAATACAAAATATTATTTTCATAATGGTGTAAGTACAAATGAAAACTCTGATGTAATTTTTGCTGGTAATCAATATACAAGGATGCCAATAGAAGCAACAGGATTTGATTTTACTTCTAAAACATTACCTCGACCTCGTTTATCAATTTCTAATATTTTAGGAACATTTACAACCTTAATATTAACTTTGCCACAAGGATTAGAAGGGGCAAAAGTGACTCGTATTAGAACTTTAAGTAGATACATTGATAATATTAATTTCACAGGTGGAGATATTTTGTTAGAAGATGGTAATTTTTTACTGCAAGAAAATAGTAGTGTTATTGATATGGAATCAGGGATAAATCCATTTGGTACTCCTGATCCTACAGCTACATTTTCTACTCAAGTATTTTCAATAGACAGAAAAATTGCAGAAAATAGAAATGGAATTGAATTTGAACTAAGTGCTAACTTTGATCTTGATGGAGTGCGTTTACCAAAACGTCAGGTATTACCAGCAGATTTTCCTGGTGTTGGATCGTTTTTTGCATAATGTGGCAAGATAAAGCACTAGAACACGCATTACAGGAAGAACCAAGAGAGTCTTGTGGTTTATTAACTGTCAAGAAAGGCAAGAAAATATATCATCCCTGTAAAAATTTAGCTTTTGATCCTACAGATCAATTTATTATTGATGCAGATGATTGGGTAAAAGTTGAAGATGATGGTGGAGAAATAATTGCTGTAGTTCATAGTCATCCAACTACAAGTGCAAAACCAAGTGAAGCAGATAGAGTTGCTTGTGAAAAGTCAAATTTAAAATGGTGGATTGTACAACCACAGTTAAATGATTGGCAATATTGTGAACCCTGTGGTTATAAAGCACCTTTGATTGGTAGACAATGGGTATGGGGTCTTACTGACTGCTGGAGTTTATGCAGAGATTGGTATAAAGAAGAGTTAGGAATAGAACTTATTGATTGGATCAGACCAAATAATCCAGAAGATTTTATAAAAAATCCAATGTTTGTAGATTGTTTTGCAAAAACAGGATTTAAAGAATTACATGCAGAAGAAGATTTAAAATATGGAGATTTATTATTAATGTCAATTAGTAGTAGCGGATTAAATCATATTGGTGTTTACTTAGGGCAGCAGACAGTTTTACATCATTTACAAAATAGATTATCTAGTCGTGATTTATTAGATGAATGGTTGCTAAAATGTATAGGTAAAAGGATTCGTTATGCTAAGAAAAGTTAAGCTATACGGAGAACTTGCAAAGTTTTTAGGTCAGAAGACTCTTGAAGCTGAAGTTCATAGTGCTGCACAGGCTATAAGATTTTTAGTTGTTAACTTTCCGCAGTTAGAAGCACATATGGCAGATAGATATTACAAGGTATCAGTTGGTGATTGGGAAATAAAGGAAGAAGAAATACATTATCCAAACGGTCAGGAAGATATAAAGATTGTTCCTATTGTTGGAGGAGAAGGAGGTAGGGGAACTGGTAGATTTTTACTAGGTGCTGCTGTTATTGGACTAGGATTTGCTGTAGGTGGTGGGGTATTTGGATCAGCATTAGCAAAAAATTTAGGTGCAATTAGTTTTGCAAAAAATATTGGTATAGCGTTAGCATTGGGAGGACTTTCGCAAATGCTTACACCTGTTGAAAATATTAAAGAAGAAGAACAAGATCCAAGAAGATCTTTCAATTTTAGTGGCATACAAAATACGTCAAGGGCTGGTGTTCCTGTACCTGTGATTTATGGACAAACTATAGTTGGATCAATCGTAGTCTCAGCGAATATTGAGAACGAACAGGTAGAAGTATGAAGATTATCGGTTCTGGTGGAAATGGAAAAGGTGGTGGAGGCGGTGGTGGCACTCCACATGAAGATAAAGATAATTTAGATTCTAAATCCTTTGCCAGAGTTCTTGACCTAATTGGAGAAGGAGAAATTGGTGGTCTTGTTGATGGTGCTAAGTCTATATTTTTTAACAACACACCATTACAAGCTGCTGATGGTTCGTTTAATTTTAAAGATGTAGCATTTGAAACCAGAACTGGAACATCAAGTCAAACTGTTATACCAGTAACAAGAAATGTAGCTGTAACAAAAACTGTTGCTCAAGCTGGTACTGCTATCCTTGCTGGTACTTCTGGTCGTGTTGTTCAAATAACTGATTCAGATGTTGATGCAGTTTCTATACAAATAACTGTACCTGCTTTACAAAAATTTAGTGATGAAGGGGATATTTTTGGTACTACTGTTGAATTAGCAATACAAGTACAATATAGTGGTGGAGGTTATCAAACTGTTTTATCTGGTAATAGTGGAACAATATCTGGTAGAACACCTGATCCATATGTAAGAGATTATCTTGTAAATCTTAGTGGTGCTTTTCCTGTTAATATTAAAGTAAAACGAATAACAGCAGATAGCACTTCATCAAAACTACAAAATGATATTCAATTCAACAGTTATGTAGAAATTAAATATGACCAAAGGAGTTATCCAAATAGTGCATTAATAGGCTTAAAAGTGGATGCAGAACAATTTACATCAATTCCATCTCGTAAATATTTAGTAAAAGGTATAAAAGTAAAGATTCCACATAATGCAACTGTCAATGCTGATGGGAGCTTATCTTATGCAGGGACATTTAATGGAACGCTAGGTGCTGCACAATATACAAACGATCCAGCTTGGTGTTTATATGATCTCATTACTTCTTCTAGATATGGGCTAGGTGCTCATGTTAATGAAACTGATATAGATAAATTTAGTTTTTATGCAGCTTCAGTTTATTGTTCACAGCAAGTAGATGATGGTACAGGAACAGGTGCTACAGAACCTCGTTTTTCCTGCAATGTAAACATAAATAATCAACAGGAAGCATATAACGTAATAAACCAGATGTCATCTGTATTTAGAGCAATGCCATATTACGAAGCTGGCAGTTTAACTATTACACAAGACTCACCAAAAGATTCAAGTTATTTATTTACACTTGCAAATGTATTAGAACCTGGATTTACTTATTCAAACGTAAGTCAAAGACAAAGACCTACAGTTGTAGTTGCAAAATATTTAGATCTAGATTTAAGAGATATAAATTATGTTGAAGAAATTGATACCGCAAACCAAGCAAGATACGGCTCAGTTGTTCGTAACATTAATGCTTTTGCCTGTACATCAAGAGGTCAGGCTGCTCGATTAGCGAAATGGTTACTCTACATGAGCAATGTAGAGAGAAGTGTTGTGACATTTACTACTTCTGTTGATGCTGGAGCAGTTGTAAGACCAGGCCAGATTATTGAGATAGCTGACCCTGTTCGTAGTGGAGAAAGAAGAGGTGGTCGTATTGTTTCAGCAACTACTAATTCTGTAACAGTAGATGATGCTACTGGTCTAGCTGTTGAAGGTGGATCTACTTTAAGTGTTGTTTTACCTGATGGCACAGTAGAACAAGTAACTGTTTCTGGTATAACAAATAAAGTTTTTAGCCTTGGTCAACATTTTTCTGTTGCACCAAATCCTAATAGTGTTTGGATATATGAAACAAATAGTATTCTTACATCTACTTGGAGAGTACTAGAAGTACAAGAACAGGACAGAACTAATTATGTTGTTACCGCCAGTGAATATAATTCTGGTAAATATAATCATATTGAAAGTGGTATTGCTTTACGAGTAAGAGATGTAACTAATTTAGATATACCTCCAACCGCACCATCAAATGTAAGTGCTGTAGAAGTTATTTATGAAAATACAGGTATTGCAAGAGTAAAAATTATCGTTAGTTGGACTAGCACTTCAGATACACATTACATTCGTTATAGATTAGAGAATGGAAACTTTGTATCAAGAACTGTAGATAATTCAAAAAGCTATGAAATTTTAGATACTATTGCTGGTAATTATCAGATAGAAGTTTATAGTGTCAGTTCCTCTGGTTTACGATCTTCAACCTTTAATACACCTCAGAGTCCATTCTTTGTAGCAAATGGTAAGACTGCTCCTCCATCTAATGTTAGCGGTGTAAGTTTATTACCGATTGATGAAACGAGTGCAATATTAAGCTGGAATCGTGCCACAGAGCTTGACGTATTGCTGGGTGGAAAGACCCTGATCAGACATTCCAGTAAAACAACAGGTGCTCAATGGAAAGATGCACAAAATATAGTTGTGGCTGCTGCTGGAAACCAAACACAAAAAATTGTGCCTTTACTAGCTGGAACGTATTTAATCAAATTTGAAGATGATGGTGGAAGAGAAAGTCCTGCACCTGGTTCAAATGATAGTGATTGGAATAACACTAGAGTCACAACAAACCTACCAGCACCATCTGAAAGACTTCTAGTTGGATCAATTGATGAACATACTGCAAACTTTACAGGTAACAAACCCGTAGATAGTAATGGAAACAAAACTGTTTATGATTCTTCTTTAGATGCTTTAAAATTAGCTATTTCAAATAATGCAGTAAATACCTCAGGAGAGTATGAATTTGCTAATTCAATAGATTTAACACAACCTTATGATGTTAATTTAAGAAAAGTTTTAGAAGCCTCAAGTTTTAACTTAAATAATTTATGGGATGATAGAACAGATTTAATTGATGCTTGGGGTTATATAGATCAAGTTGGTGGTTTAACTGAAGCTACAAAATGTAATGCTGCTGTTTATGTAAGAGCAACTAATGATGACCCCTCTGGTTCTCCTACTTGGAGTGGTTATAAAGAATTTAGTAATGTATTAATTACAGGTAGAGCATTTCAATTTAAAGCAATATTAACAAGTAATGACACTAACCAAAATATAGCTGTCACTCAATTAGGTGCTAAATTAGAATTACAGGGAAGAACAGAATCTATCTCGACTCCAATTACTACTGGATCGTCACAATATACTGTATCTTTCACAAATCCATTTAAAAATACACCGACTGTAGTAGTGACTCCAACAACTCAACAATCTGGAGATTTCCACGAACTTGCTAATATTAGTAGGACAGGATTTCAAGTGACATTTAAAAATGCTAGTTCAGCAGTCGCAAGATCATTCGTATGGGCTGCATCAGGTTTTGGTAAGGAGGTCACATAATGAGTAATACGTCAGATTATAATTTAGCTAACCAAGTTGGTTCTAGTTTTAGAACTGAATTAAATGTTGCTTTAGGAGATATTCAATCCTTAAATAGTGGTTCGTCAGAACCTACAACTACTGTTGCTTATAAAATATGGGTAGATACTTCAACAAATGTATTAAAAATTAGAAATAGTTCTAATGATGGTTGGCTAACTCTAGGTGATCTTACAGATGCAAATAATCTTGGACTTGCAACAAAAGCATCACCCACTTTAACAGGAGATGTTACGCTTTCTACTGGCAGTCTGATAATGAGTGGTACTGGTAAAAAATTAAAATTACCTGTTGCTACGACAACAGAAAGAAATCAGTTAACAGCAGCTACAGGTGATATATTATTTAACTCAAGTACAACATCATTTCAAGGATATAACGGATCAGTATGGGGAGAACTTGCTTCTGGTGTACCAGTAGGAACAATTCTTACTCACGCAGCTAATACACCACCATCAGGATTTTTAGAATGTAACGGTAGTGCTATTAGTAGATCAACATATGCAACATTATTTTCTACCATATCAACAACATTTGGTGTAGGAGATGGATCGTCAACCTTTGCCTTACCTGATTTAAGAGGTCAATTTGTTAGAGGTTGGGCTAATACTGGGAGTACAGATGCAAGTAGAGTTTTTGGATCGTCACAAACAGACCAAAACAAAAATCACACACATACAACAGATTCTCAAACTTTAACTGGTAGTGTTAGTCATTTATCTGCATCATTAGCTCAAAACCCTGGTTCAGCAAGTGGTGTATTTTCTAAAGGTTCGGCAGCAAGTGCGGTAGGCGCACCATCTGGAGGATCTGGTTCTGCTGCTGCTTTAGGGTTTGATGGTACGCACTCTCATACAATTTCTAGTAGTGGTGGCGGTACTGAAGCAAGACCTACAAACATTGCTTTAATGTACATAATCAAGTTCTAATTATGACAAATAAAAAGATAACCGAATTTACAGAGCTTACCGCACCAGCGAGTACTGATGTTCTGCCTATTATTGATGCGAGTGATACAAGTAATAAAAAGATAAGTTATGCAAATTTACTAAGTAAAGCACCAGATGGATCTACTTCTGCTCCTTCTTTTAGTTTTAATTCAGATACTAATACAGGAATAAGTGGTGGATCAGATACTTTAACTTTCAGTACTGCTGGTGTTGGCAGAATGTCTATAAGTTCTGCTGGTCTTGTTAATATTCCTGGTGATCTGACAGTAGGCGGTACGACCACTACCATAAATACAAGTAATCTTGATGTCGAGGATAAAAATATTACTATCGGTAAGGTATCAACTCCTACTGATACAACTGCTGATGGAGGTGGATTAACCCTAAAGGGAGCTACAGATAAGACATTTAACTGGATAGATGCTACAGATTCTTGGACAAGTAGTGAACACCTTTCTGTTTCTGCTCAAAAAGAAATTAGATATTTAGATTCTGATTCATCACATTATGTAGGTTTTAAATCTCCAGCTACAGTTGCATCAAATGTTGTCTGGACATTACCTTCTGCTGATTCATCAGTGAGTGGTTATGTCTTAGCTAGTAATGCTTCTGGTGTTCTTAGTTGGGTAGCACCAGGTCAAAATGCAGATCCTAATTTTACAGGAAGTTTAACTCTTACTGATGATGGCAATATAAGAGGATTTGCTTCTACTCATGCTACATATACTGGATCTGTAAAAACTTTTACTGTTACTGTTGCAAGTAAAACAGCAGCACATAGATATAACGGAAGTGGTTCTGGTAATGGATATGTAATAGATGGTAAACAAGCACCATTTCTAACCTTTACACCAGGTAGGACTTATAAATTTGATTTATCTGATAATAGTAATTCTGGTCATCCTCTACGTTTTTATCTTGAGTCAAATAAAACTACAGCTTATACAACAAACGTAACTGTTAATGGAACAGCAGGGCAAAGTGGTGCTTATGTTCAGATTGTCATAGGAGATACCACTCCAATGGTTATCCATTATCAATGCTCAAGTCATTCCTTGATGGGTAATGCGATCCAAACAAACTCAGCTACAGCTACAGGAACTTTGTTATCTAGCTTGAGTGTCAGTGGAAATATGGATGTTACTGGTACGTTTACTGTCAGTGACAATATCTTGATGACAGGTACAGGTGCTATTGATGTTGCTTCTGGTACGACTGCTCAAAGACCAGGATCTCCCTCTGCTGGTATGTTCAGATTCAATAGTCAGACAACAGAGTTCGAGGGTTATGACGGTAGCGCTTGGGGTGAGATTGGTGGAGCAGCAGCTACAGGTACAGCAGATTTATTAGATATTGCATCTTCTTCTGGAACGGGTGGAGGTTCAGCTACATTTAACGGATCTGCTTATAGATTTAAGTTAGTAACGAAGGGAACAAGTACAGCAGTAACACCAAGTAATGCTGAAATCTTACGAGTCTCAATTAATGGTGTGATGCAACAACCCAATGATGGGTCTGGACAGGGTGATATGACAGATGGGTATGTTGTTAGTGGTACTGACATTATCTTTGACTCTGCTCCTCCCAGTGGTGCAACATATTTCATTGTTAATATGGGAGTTCAAATAGCTATAGGCAACGCAACAACTAATACTATTGCTGATGAAAGTTCTGATACTACCTGTTTTCCATTGTTTGCTACTGCTGCAACAGGAGACTTGGGATTAAAGTCAGGATCTAATCTAACATTTAACTCTGCTACAGGAACATTAGGTGCGACTGTGTTTAGTGGATCGGGTGCAAGTTTAACTAATTTACCTTCTTCTGCACTTACTGGTGCATTACCAGCTATAGATGGATCTGCATTAACTGGAGTTTCGTCACAAAAAGCAGATGGTTGCGTGACAGAAAACTCGTTAACAATTTCAAATAATTATACTATGACCACAAACAAGTCAGGAATAAGTGCAGGGGATATAATAGTAGCAAGTGGAGTAACAGTTACCATTCCGTCAGGTTCACGTTATGTTATTGTCTAGGGGGTAAATTATGCCAATAGTATTAAACGGATCAGGAACAGTAACAGGAATAAGCGTAGGTGGATTGCCTGATGGAATAATACAAAGTGCTGACTTAGCTAGTGGAGTTGGTGGTAAAATTCTTCAATGTAAATATGCAATAAAAAACGACACTTCAAGTGCAACAGGTACAACTCACACAGAAATATCAAGTGATTTTCGTTTAACACTAACTCCAGCATCAGCTTCTAATCTAATAGAAATTGAATTTAATGTTCAACATGGTATGTCAGGTGCAGAAATTCCAATTTTTAGAATATATAAAAGTTCTTCAACTGATATGTCTAGTCCTAGTTTTATCCAGACACCATCTTCAGTTGCTAGTTATTATGATGGTAATGCAACTATTTATACAGTTGCAAGATTTTCTATGTACACAACAATAAAAGTTTTAGAACTTGCTGGTAATACAAATGCAAGAACTTATAGTCCTTTTTGGGCGAGAACAGGAGGAACATCTTATCTTAATGGTTATAACTCAGCTTATAATTATCGAGGAACTTCAAATATAACAGTTAAGGAGATAGCAGTATGAGTCAGATCAAGTTATTACATAGCGGTGGAAATGGAGTTATATTAGCTGCACCAAGTTCTAACCCTGCATCTGATCGTACCCTTACCTTACCTGGTGATGCTGATGGAACGATAGCTACAACTGCAACTGCTGGTAAAATTTTGCAAGTTGTACAAACAGTTAAAACAGATCAGTTTACTAGCACAGCTTATGCTTATACAGATGTTACTGGAATGTCTGTAAGCATCACACCAGCATCAGCATCAAACAAAATATTAATTAATTTTGAGCTACAAGTTGGTGGTACAGCAAATAACTATGCTTCTTTTAGGTTACTTAGAGATTCAACACATATAGGAGTACCTACT
>Ga0209232_1001382_pt1 | contig 13108 bp, 18 predicted proteins | sample ETNvirenome_2_60_FD_184066 | JGI IMG/M metagenome (GOLD analysis project Ga0209232, IMG submission 184066) | Marine viral communities from the Pacific Ocean - ETNP_2_60 (SPAdes) (version 2) | ecosystem: Environmental > Aquatic > Marine > Oceanic | place: Pacific Ocean | collected 2013-06-22
ATGGTACTGTAGAACGCGAGGCAATAGAACTCCCCGCGAACTACGACGGTGACCCGTACGGTGATACTGTCCCCTTCAGCGTAGGTTCAAACCAGTACATAGAACTAGAGGATTAATCTTAACGGGTTTGCGGAGCCCTTCAAAACCGCTTTTTAAATATGGAAGTAAAGACGGTGGAATTCGAAGTTAAGTTACTAAGGGGTAAGCGGTGCCTAATCGTAGCGGAGGTATGGTACGAAATAGAAGAAGCGGAGTGCAGTTCTAACTGCGGTGACCAGTACGTTACTGAACGGTGGGAGTGCTTTAATGTGGATTCAGTTTACATTGTATCCATTGATGCGCAGAACAAGGACGGTGAATACATAGATGTATATCACAACTCACTTACTTTATCCGAAAGGCATAAGATAAACTGCAAAGCGGAGGAACAACTGCTACGGGACACCGAAGAATAAATTTAAATTATATGCTTGACACTACCTTTAGACGGTGGTGTACATAATTATGTTCTTATAATTAAGGACTACTAAATAACTACTAACCAACTAATAATATGAGTAAAGAAACTAAAACGTATACAGTTCTATGGACTGAAACCATTACCAACATTGCAACGGTTGAAGCAAAATCCGATGCAGATTTATATAGTAAATGGGGTGATCATACTTATCAAGATCAGCGCATAGAGACTTCGGATTACAATGAAGGATCATTTCAAGTCCTTAGAATAGATAACAAACCAATAAACTATTAATATGATAAAACTAATACTAGCACTAGCGGTGATTGAAAGCGGGATGAATCCCAAAGCAATCGGGGACAACGGTAAATCAGTGGGCATTATGCAGATACAGGTGCCTGTTATTACTGATGTAAATTACTTCTGCAAGAAGAAGTACAAGAGTATAGATAGGTTCGATGCTCAAAAGAGTTTCGAGATATGTAAACTGTACCTAGAATACTGGGGTTCAGTTTATACTGACCGCACTGGCAAGGAGCCCAGTCCCGAAGTCCTAGCCAAGATATGGAACGGTGGCGCTTACGGGTGGAGGAAAGAAGGAGAAGTAGGAGAACGCCTTGATGCATACTGGCTCAAGGTACAAGAAGAACTAAATAGATTAAATAAATAATATGCAAAAACTAAAAACATATATATGCAGAGCGCACGTTGGAGTACTCGTTCAAGCACAGGATGAATCCGAAGCAGAACAACTAGCGGGTATGGAAATGGACATAGGTGACATTGATTGGGAGGCTGAAGAAGCGGAACCCAAATTTTATTACGCCAAACTGTTGGTTACAGTAGGGGAGTACAAAACTTATACTGGATACTGCCTCAAGGCTCCCGATATGGAATCCGCGGAAAGAGAAGTAATAGAGGACTGGAGCATAGGTTCAGTATGCGAGGAAAGCATGACTGAAATTATAAGTTTATTAGAGGTTACGGTACAGGAGTACACCGTTCTTAAACAATATGCATAGCACTGAACTAAATAATATGGAAACAATAATAAAACAATTACATAACGAAGTGCAATATGCACTTAACGAATCCGAACCTCACGATTATTACGAGAGGCTCGTAAGAATGGAAACCCTAGTAAAAAGGCTGAGAGCTGAGAGCGAAGGCTCAATGATTCTTTCTAGGTCTGCATACGACAAAGGTTTCTCAGATGCAATGTCTGGAGACAACTTTAATCCGCCTTACAAGTTTAAGAATGATCCAGATCGACACGCGGACTACTCATTCGGATTTCAAATCGGATGCAAAGAATACGAAGAATAATATGAGTACAGAACAATACAAAAGATCGCACCAAGTACTACAGGAGCTTATACATATGGGTAAGGAAGACCTTGAGGTAGGCAGTACTACATTGGACTCCGCAATAACTACCGCTATGGATATAGTACGGCACAACGAAGTACAGAAGAAGAGGGACGAAAGTACATTGTACGCTATGAATAAGATTTTTTCTTTGTAGGTTAGTGCTAAGTACCTGCTTGACAGGTATATTCAATGAGTCATAGGATAACCCTATGGCTCATTTTTATAATTGCACAGATGTAGAAAACCCGTACTTAGATACTGAAGTTGAAACCCCGTCACAAGCTAGAAAAAAAGGCAAGCATTACTACCCTTCTTGTACTACAATCATAGGTCAAACGATAAAGGATCCCTTCTTGGATTCCATTCACAAGCCTAGATCAATGGTGCAATTTGCTAGGATGCAAGAGCACGCAGGAAAAAACTGGAAGGACTTGGAGCGCCTGTGCTACGGTGAAGTACAATCCCCAAGCGGTGAGACTATACCTAGTTCTGAGTTCGGAACTTCGGTGCACGCATCAGCGGAGAAGCTACTGGATTCAGTCCTGTTCAAGCTCCCGTACGAAGAGGATATATATGATTCGTGGGCGGAGCCCTTCGTGCAATGGGTACAGGACTCTGGTCACAGTATAGTGGCAACGGAGTACATGGTGGCGGACAGGCTAATCAAAACGTGCGGGACGGTGGATGCGGTACTCAGGCACAGGGATACTAAGGAACTATTTATATGTGATTACAAGTGCAGGAAGAGCAAGCAGTTCTACCCCAAAGACCTGTGGCAAATGGCTATTGAGTGCGAGATGCTACGAAGAAGGGGCTTGGATTACTTGCCGAAGTGCATATCAGTATGCATAGACATAAACACAAAGGAGCACTACCATAAACTATGGACAGAAGAAGCACAGAAGGAAGCAATAAAGATAGTGAAGTACATCTCAAAACTGTACTGGATGATAAGAATGTAATGTACGTAGATAGATGCATAGAATCCTGTGAGGACGGGGCACTTAGGTTGCATGACTTGGACTCCGCGGTAATAGGAGTGTCGCACGATGGGCTCCTGTGCTACTTGCATTCCAAGATGCTAAAGATATTTATAAATCAAGGCATGGATGCGGACGAAGCTGCGGAGTTCATTGATTACAATGTAATGGGATTGATGCCTAACGGTAAAGGTTTCGTTATGGTGTACGATGCATAGGTACAGGATACAATATACTATGGATGATATGCCAGAGGGTTACGTGGGATCCTGTACAAAGTACGCAAGGGATTCTTCACAAGCACTGAAGTACATATTAAAAAACAAGAAGGGTAAGGATGGGTTCTGTGTATTTAAAAGGGGATCCACGGGTAGGATACTGAGCGTTGAGGAACTACATTGATGCAGTACCTCACGTTCACCAAGATCAAGGAGTACAGGGAGGCTAACGCCCCAGAGAGATGCCCGATTCTTGGTGTACCGCTGACGGATGCGGTACTGGATCACTGCCATAAAACAGGTATGGTACGCGGAGTCCTGTCAAGGGAAGCGAACTCCCTAGTAGGTAAAGTAGAAAACTTTTTTTATAGGTATTGCGAATCAAAATCCTTGCATTCCAAGGAGCAAGCTATAAGAAATATAGCGCAGTACTTAGAGGAGAACATGACTGATGTTCTGCATCCAGTTGGTCTTCAACAACTTTGCAGATCCTTCAAAAGAAAAGGTAAGGAAGAACAGGTACAGGAACTAAAAAAATTAAATGCAAAGAAAAAAGAAATAAAATCTTGCAAGAACCAGAAAGAGCGCGTAAACCTGTACAGCGCACTAACTAAAAAACTTTATGAATGAAGAAGAAGAACTAAAAAGTACTAATATAAATGTACTACAAAGGATCCAGTCGGAACTCAAGGCTCCGAAAGGTCAACGCAATAGCTTCGGGAACTACAACTATCGTAGTGCTGAAGATATTTTGGAAGCAGTCAAACCAATCTTAGCAAAGTACGGGACTGCATTACTGTCCAGTGATGAGGTTGTTGAAATTAAAGATAGAGTATACATAAAAACAACTGTAGCTTTAATTAAAGATGGGGAGAACTTAGCTAGTGTATCCGCCTTTGCTCGTGAAGCTCTTACGAAGAAGGGAATGGATGAAGCCCAGATTACTGGGAGCTCCGCAAGCTACAGTTCTAAGAGAGCATTAGGCAACTTGCTTTGCATTTCGGATTCATCTCTGGATCCAGACGCTACCAATACTCACGGTGCTTCTAAACCAACAAAAACAAATAAAACACAAGCCAACAAAACTCAGAAGGATATTCTGGATGATGATTGGATCTAACCAAAAATAAATATGGCACAAGAATACGATAATACTAACGGTGGAGCTCTGTTCCCCAATGATAGAAAAGAAAAGGACACGCACCCTGATTTCAGGGGCAATGTCAACGTGGAAGGTAAGGAGTACTGGATCAAGGGATGGAAGAAAGTCTCCAAGAGCGGTATGAAATTTCTTTCCGTTGCTCTGAACCCCAAGGAAGAAGATTCTCCGAAGGTTGTAGAGACAGAAGATGACCCATTCTAATAAGAATCGTTCTAAATTCGACAAGGTCTGGTACGATGAGTACAGGGTACAACTTGTACAGGAGCTACTGGAAGTAACTGCGAAGAAGAACAATGATTATACTACGGGCTCTGGGGATGATGCTATGCAGATGAATCCCTTTGCTAACTTCGATAGAAGCGAGGAGTTCGGAGTGCAACCCATTGTTGGTCTATGTATTAGAATGCAGGACAAGTTCCAAAGAGCGATGACGTTTGCAAAGGATGGTAAACTTGCCATTAATGATGGAAATGATTCCGTACGAGATATATTCTTTGACTTAGCGGGATACAGTTTACTTGCTATGGGGATGCTTGAGAGAGATAAGCATACCAATAAATAGCGAACCTTGTAACAATACAATGGCTGGGCATTCTCTCTTGCCTAGCCCTTTTTATATATGGATAAGATGATTGAAGCCCTAGAAATAGCCTACGAAACGCACAGTAAAATAAACTTCAAGGGATCCAAGACCGATGAACTACTGTTTAAGTTCCTTGGTCAGATAATTAAAACACTAAAAGAGGACGCTGAAAAATATGATAGTACCGTTCAATAAAGATGCAGAGGAGGCAGTGCTTGCGTGCTGTATAATAGGAGAGGAACAAAACAAGTTCGATTTAGCTAGGAGTCACGTAAGTTCCGATGACTTTTACACGGACACCAATAAAAAAGTATGGGATGCAATGCAGGCTCTCAGGGAGAAGTCCGTACCCATAGATGAAATAACTTTATCAGAGGAACTGGGTACAGAATCCGAAATAAACCTAGTACCTATGTACCTAACGAATAAGGTACAAAGCACTGGTAGTATAATGCACTACATAGATATTCTTCTGGAGAAATCTAGGATGCGTACTATGCGAAGGGAGTACTCCTTGGCTTTGGATAAGATCAAGAACAACGAGGACTCCCAAGAGATACTTAATATAGTTAACGATGAACTGGATAAGCATTCCCCAAGAGAAAAAGAAACAACGCATATTGAGAGTTCATTGCAGGAAATAAAACAGGAACTGGATTCAATGATATCTGGGGACTACAAGCACGAGTACATCAAGACTCATATACCGCACCTAGATGAGAAGATTAAGCTAGAATTAGGTACAGTTTTTACTATAGCCGCACCCACTTCAGTAGGTAAGTCCGCGCTGAGTCTAAACATAGCTCTGAAGTCCGCATCCAAGGATGGATTCCCTGCCCTCATATTTAGCCTTGAGATGCCCCAGAAGCAGATTACAAAGCGAATGCTAGGTGCAGTATCCAGAACTAATTTAAAGGGCTTGGAGGACAATATAAAGGAGTCCTCGTACGCTGATAGACTACAGAAGTCCATGGATAAACTGAAGGGCTTGCCGTTGCATACTATTCATAACATAAAAAGCGTTGACCAGATAGCTAGTGACGTACGCAGGTACAAGAAAAGGTACGGTATCAAGCTAGTAGTTATAGATTACTTGCAACTTATACCGTTCCCCGCGGACAAGATGGGCAAGGCTGATGGTATAGCTATGATCTCACAAAGGATAAAGCAGATAGCTCTGGAATCCAACGTATCCGTTGTACTTCTTAGCCAGTTGAACAGAGAGGGCGCTACCTCCAGTAACCCCAGTATATTTCACCTCAAGGATTCTGGATCCATTGAGAACGATTGCGACATATGTCTTATAATGAACTACAAAAACAATGATGCGAGTTCAGCGCAGGGGTACGATAGTATTGGACAGTACTCCAAGATTAATTATCTTATAGGCAAGAACAGGGAGGGACAATCGCAACTCAAAGGGGAGTTCAAATTCTATTCCGCGTACGGGATATTTTATTAACCAATAAAACTATGGAAGAAGAAACAGTACAAAAACAAAAAGAAGAAACTGTCGAAAGACTACAAACTAGGATGGATATGATCCGCATGGAATCCAGAAGCCTCAGTCACAAGATAGAGATTATGCTTGAGAGGCGCAAGGAACTTTCGGAAACAAAGAAAAGATTAAAAGTATTGCTTGCTAAGATAGAAACACTTGCATAGTAATGTATAATTCATTGGGGTAATGCGTTAGAGTAATCTGCGCAACGTATTCATATTCGTTAGTAATTCCCCTTTGTGCACCTCACCCCTTCGGATTCGGTTCCGAGGGGAGTGAGGTTTTTTATATCCCCAGCGCTTCCCTAGTTATACCTATTGGTCTAGGGTTTATCTTTTGGAATGGGTCCTCGAAGAATAGAAGTGATCCCTCTTGCCGCATCCTCTTCTTCATGAACCTGCGCTCCCTTTGCTTCTTGTAATCCCTAGCTTCTGGGGATACGTACTGCAATGTATCGTACAGTGGTAGTGTCCTTTGGAACTTGGACTTCAGGCTTCTTTCCATTATGGATCCATCAGCCTCAAACAAATCGAAGAACGCATTAGTGCTATCCACTACAGTTGTGAGTGGTGCAGGAGCTACGAAATCAAATGCTGCATCCCCGTACCCTTCGTACTGCCCCTTGTACAGGAAGTACTTGTTGATACCAGCTAGGCGCACAGTGGAGTTAAACATGTAATCCGACCAGTACCCAAGTCTACCTGCTAGTAGATCCTTCAGTAAATCAATAGGTACACCAAGCATTAAGAAGTACGCTAGAAGTCTAGTTAAACGAGCTAATCCTTCAGCCCTTTGCTTCTTGGTTCTTCCCGCCCCAAACATATCATTCAGCGCAATGTTCCTAGAAGTATTGAACTGCACAATCATAAAGGACTTCATGGTATACAGCATCCTAGTGTTAGGATCCTCGGTTGCAGCTAGTGGCATCCTGAGTTGTGACAAAGGTTGATTGACCAGCAGCTTGGATACAAGAACATCTGCAATCGCAGCATGCTGTCTCTTTGTACGCGCCTTGGGATCCGCCTTCAATGCAGTAAAGAACTCCGCTCTAGCATTCGGTGATACAATCGAAGGACTAAGGAAAGTATTTATCTCGGACTCCATTCTCTTGTGCTGCTTGGAGTTCTGGAATTGTTTCTTTAGAGTCCCATCGAAGTTAAAGGCATTTGATAGACGCTTGTACCTTCTGTAGTTCGCGTCCATTGTAGTATTTTTCATTATCCTATCCAGAGCCCTGAACCCAGTAAGAGTCAGTCCTGCATCAATGATCTTCTTGAAAGCGTTCTTGTCATTCTGGAAGTTCTCTTCGAATACTCTATCCGTATCCAGAAGTTCCCTTATATCGAACTCCTTATTCCTGAACGCGGATCCAAGTGTATTAAAGAATCCGTTGTCGTACGCAATGAAAGGCATATCGTACAACTGTGACATTGTTGATGTAAATTCAGTAAGCAATGAGAAGTAACTGAACTGCCGCATCCAACGCAGAGCAGTCATCTCTTGTGCTGTATTAGCCATTAGCGCTTTTGTTATCTGCGGTAAAGTATCAAAGAGTTTCTCTTGGTTTACTTCACTCTGCATACTTGGGTCATTCTTTAGTTGCTGTACAACTAATGCTAGTTCCGAAGTAGGATCAAAGTCAAAAGCAATTCTTCCGTTTACCTCCTGAGGCTGAACAGCCCTAGCACCCATGAACTTCGCAGTCTCAATGGAGTTCGTCATATCTATAATGTACTTGGCTAGAGCCTCCGTAGGAGAAACATAGAAATCAATGTCTGATTCATCTATTAATTCTATAGCTCTGGACTCCATTGGACCCTTGCCTCTCTTGGGTTTAAGGGTTCCTCCCATAAGAAGCTTTTGAATAAACAATTCTTCTTCTAAACTGTTAGTGAGTATAGGAGGTATGGGATCTGGAGCCATACGATCCTCTACACCGTACGTAAATCCTTCTTCTCTTTGTACTCTAGCGAGAACCTCATCTGCTTTAGCCTTTGTGGGGAGAGTAGCTATTAATCTAGGATTACCCTCCGCATCCCTAGCTATAACTTCGTAAACCTTTTTCTTGTGATCCTTCCTATCATCATTTTCTTTTTTAAGAGCATCATCAATGGTACGAACCTCAAATCCGTACTTGCGCAGGAACTTCACCCTTCCATCCTTGTCCAAGTACCTAGGGAAGTAGTTTTGCCTGTTGCCTATCTCTAGTCTAGTTGAAGCCTCCGCGTACATCTCATCCAGCATGAACCTCACGGACGTGTACTGGTTTAGCATATTGTACTTGATCAATAACTTTGTTCGCTCTTCTCCTAAAGCCTTCTGCTCCTCTTCCGAAAATCTTGAGTCCTCTGTATTTGGACTAAATGAAATCAGGGACCACAACCTTTTGTAATCTTTCTTGTTTCTTTTTTCTATTGCGTTGAACGCTGTGCTGAATCTTTGTATCATCCTTCCCCTAGTAAAGATCAAGTAATCCTTTCTCTTTATGAAGTTCGTAAAGATTGTCTCTAGGCTGGGATGTATATCAGCTAGGAGTTGACCAACGGGAACCAAGAACTTGGAGAATACTCCTACGCCCTTCTCTGGTCCTTCAATGTCCGCTTTATCTATGCTCTTTGTATCCTCTTCCAATGCTGAGGATCCGTCCGCCAAAGGCTTTAGGTTCCTAGTCATATCATTTACGCTCAAAGAAATACCTTCTGTATTCTCGGAGTACATGGACCTAACCTGATCAATCAGCTTTTGATTCACTGGTCTAGCCTCTGGATCCACTTGCTGCAAGAGATCCGCGGAATCCAAGAACATATTAGCTACAGAGGAATCAACTAGAGCTTCCTTGTTAAATATTCTAGCTACGTATGCTTGAACATCCTTGATGAACTTCTTGACCAATGTAAATGCTGGACCAGATGTAAGCAATTTTCTACTTCCGTCATCTTTAAATTCTTCAGATGTACCTCCGTACGAGAACTGCTCTACGATTGCCCTGATGTACTCCGCTCCCCTTAAATATTCTGCGCCTGAACCAAACTTAAATGTTTCTCCACCGTACGCTTTATCCAGTCTCTTCTTTTGTTCCGTAGTTAAAAGTTTATTGAGTCTTTTATATATTGGTCCATCCGCACCTTTAGCTACTATTGATGTAACAGCATGTATTAGCTCATGGCGCATAAGCCTATCTATAGCATTGGTGTTTATTTCTCCTGTACTAGAGAATGCATCCAAGTGCAAAACTATAGTATGATCCCTAGGAGAGTAATATCCAGCACTATTTGATCCTTTTGGTGCACGTATTTTAAACACAATCTTTAAATCCTTACCTCCCTGAGCCCTTTCAGCCTTATTCATAAAGACAAATTTGCCCTTGAGCATAAGTTTCTTATTTCGTACAACGTACTCCTGTTTGGCTCCCGTTTGTTCTAAGCCAAATTGTACACCGTACTTCCTAAGAATGTACTTGATAACAGTGGAGTTTATTATACCTGACTCCGCTGTTTGCTCAGGGATTGGATCCAGAGCTATGTCTGAGCTTATCTCTGTGCTTGGTCCTTGACCAGCGAGTTCAGCAATATTCTCAAGCATCTCTGATTTGCTGGTAGCCGATGAAGGGAATATAGAAGTACCATCCTCATCAACTCCTTGAGTAAAACCAAACATCAACTCATCAAGCTGATCATTGCTTAGTACATTTCCGCTGGAATCCGACAATCTAAAGCTGCCCCTGAAGTCCCTAGTAAAGAACATATCCTTTCCTAGAGCACGTACCTTAAATACTGGACTCTCGGATGCGCTTAATGGTAGCTTAGTGGACTTGGACTTCTTGCCACGAGCAACTTGAACGGGCTTCAGGTTAGTATCAGCATCTGGTTCTGCTTCTGGTTCTGGTTCTGGTTCTGGCGTAGGAGCAGGTTCTGGTGCAGCTTCTTGTTCGGGTTCCGTAGTAGGCTCAGGAGTGGGCTCCTGCTCTGTAGCAGCCTGATCTTCGTCTACTTTAACCTGAAGCTCATCAATTAAGGACTGCAGTTTATTTTTTTCCTTTTTATTATTAACAAGATCGGATACAGCTTTAAGTTCCTCTAGGAGCAGAGAATCATTAAATTTTTGACTAACTTCCTCTGGGGATCCAGTTTCAAGTTCTCCACTCTCAACAAGAACTTCTTTAAAAATTCTATCAAACTCATAGATTCCTAAATCAAATGCTTTTTGCACTGTATCCCTAACTTTTGGTTCTGGAGTGGGTTCCGTAGTAGGATCAGTAGTGGGCTCAGGAGTTGTTATTGGTGCAGTTTCTGGTGCAGTTTCTGGTGCAACCTCTGGTGCTGTAATGAGCTCCTCGACAAGTACCTCAGCCTCTGGTAAGTACTGCCCTTCGAACTCTTTTTTAAATATTTTTTCAGCCTCTTCTTTGTTAGCTGCTATAATTGGTGCAGTATCTGTTTTACCAGTGCTAAAGGATGTAAACTTCACGTTGAACTTCTTTGTACCTTCAGCTCCCTCATTTACTACATTGGGTTCCAAGTCCCTTTCTCCTCTTGCAATACGTACAGCGTCCCCTGATCCAGAGGCTAAACTACCTACCGTAAATCCAACAGCGAACTCCATTGTTCTTCTAGCTAGTGCGTCCCCAGTAATAACATTCCTGTCCGAATCATATAAGTTCTTAGCTAGTAAATCCAGAACTGCACCATCACCCAAGGATTCCTGTGAGCCCTCTGCTATACCACTCTTGATAGCATTCTTGGATGCTTGACCCAATGCTTTCTTTAGAGTTCCTTCTGGCACTGCCTTACCTAGCTTTACCCTACTTAATAAAGTCTGAAGTGGTCCCTTCATTCCAGCTACGTATTTAAATACAGTAGCATCCAATGCACCTGTTACTGCACCGTACACAATGGAACCATCAGTAACCTTCTTGGCTTCTGCATCGGACATTTCGTAAACTTTCTTGCCCAGTGTATTCTCCGCATCATCAACGAACTCAGATGTTCTGTTGAAAAACGCTGTACCAAATACAGCACCTGTACCCGCTATAGCGCCAGCAATCGGATTAGCAGTTGCAGCAGTTGTAGCAGAACCAACAGCTCCTCCAGCAGCAGCGTACCCAGCGAACTGACCTAGACCCCTAGCAACCGAAGCCGCAAAAGCACCGAACCCAGACTGACCAAAGTTCGGATCCGAATTAAGTTGCTCTGGTAGAGTTTCATCAAAGTACTTGGATACTCTTTCAGCATGCTTGTACGCGGACTTCTGTTTCTCTAGCCTTTCTTCGTTGCGATCAGCGTACTCCTTGTACGCTTCTTTACGAGCTCTAGGGGTCCTGTTAAATTCCTCTTCACTTATAGTGGGGTTCGCAATAACATCCGCAGCTATATCCACTGCACCCTCGTACGTCTTACCAAAAGTCTCAGAGAAACCAAGCAGTCCCTGCTTAAATAGTTCAGAGAATACATTACCGCCAGAAGCTCTAGCTGTAAATCTCTCCCTGTACACAGGGTACTTATTTAATATTTCAAAAGTAAGTTTGTTGTCATCAACATCCTTGTACTTCGGATACTTCTGCTTTACTTTTGCTGCAAATGATTCTACTGTTTCTGGCATAAAAGTATTGCACTATCTTCTTTTTGTTAATTCCAATGGTAAAGCTAAAGGATCCGTAGAGGTTTCTACGAACTGACGAGCTCTTGGATCTCTTAGTATCGCGTCATCATCCTCAATGGATACAAATTTATTTGTTCTTTTATTAAAAAGTTTTCCGTCTCTTGTTATTCTGTAACTTTCACCAAGAGTAGTTGTTGATAATGAATCTTCAAATTTCTGTTGATCGTCCAAATTAAAATCATCCTCTTCTCCTTGTAAACCAGAACTTAAAATAGTACCGTATAAAGCCTGACCAGTTTTTAAACCAAGAATATCTACTACGCTTTTAGCAGCAGTGTCGTAATCTTCTCCTTCCGCTATTATACTATCAAGCCCAAGAGAAGCAGCTATTTGTGGTTGATTTTTTAAGAGTCCAGAAATACCGCTTACTAATTCTTTTTTCTGTTTCTTTTCTTTGGACTTACCTATAGCGTCCCCAACCCTATTGCCTAGATCCTGAAGAGCAGCACCTTGTATTTCTGCTGCGTTAGTAAATCCGCTGAAGTCCAATGCCCCTAAGCTGGGGTCCACTCGTGTTCCTGTTTGAAATGCCATCTTATTTAATCTTTGTATTCATCCACTTACGGATGATGTTCTTGAGTACTGGTTTGTTTGAAATAAATTTAGCAAAGCGTTCTCCGTATTTAATATAAAGATTGCGGAACCAAGAAGGCGAATCATTTAGCATCCAGTTACGGAACTGTACCCATTTAGGATTCTCAATACCGTATACTTCACGAGCTACCCAGCATGGAATCATAGCAGCTCCAATAGTGCCTAATGCTTGAGTAAATCCTGCACTACGAGAGGCATCAGCCTGTGCCTGCGCTCCCAATAGACCAAACTGGTTAGCTTGATTTTGTAACGCTGCATTATAACCTACATTAGCATCAAACAACTGAGGACCCATTTGACCTGCTGCACCTTGCTGTGCCTGTCCTAGTGTCTGTTGTCCTAGTCCAATGGCTGATGAAGGTCTACCAAGTATAGTCATACCTACGTCCCCAGCTAAGGCTCTATTCATACCAAAAGCCTGACCAAACCTACCTGATTGTATTCCCTCTTCTTGTCCTATGAATCCTGCGCCTAGTTGCATGCGCTGTAACTGCTCTGCTCTACGACGAGCCGCCATATCTTCAGTCATACCAAGAGTACTTGTACCGAACTGTTGACGCTGTAGTTGCTCTAATCGACGT
>Ga0209232_1001383_pt1 | contig 13104 bp, 6 predicted proteins | sample ETNvirenome_2_60_FD_184066 | JGI IMG/M metagenome (GOLD analysis project Ga0209232, IMG submission 184066) | Marine viral communities from the Pacific Ocean - ETNP_2_60 (SPAdes) (version 2) | ecosystem: Environmental > Aquatic > Marine > Oceanic | place: Pacific Ocean | collected 2013-06-22
TTGTTGCTGTTCTTCTTGACGCTCTTTGATTTTCTTTTTTAAATCATATTCATCAACATCAAACTCTCTAGGATCTTTAGGCCTAGCATCTGGATTTCCCGTTAAGAAGGCATCCACGTCTTCTGTCGCTACTTTAATGGACTTGCCATTTAATATAAATTCTATCATACTGTTTCGTTAGTTACCCGTTAATATTTACTTGTTTGGATCAACCCATACTCCGCTATCGTTTACTGATCCTAATTCAAGATCATCGTTGGTAACGGTTGGGGTGTTTTGTTGGTCTTGCTTTAGGTTTGCTGGTATATTCTTTTGATGCTCTCTAGCTGCGTACAAAGTAAAGTAATTTGTAAGCATACCTTTAAGCATGTTTTCATCTTGCATTATTTTTTTAGTAATGGAAGTAGCGTCTGCTTTTGTTACTTTACCATCACCAGGTGTAGGATCTAATTTTTTAACCATATCCTCAGATAAACCTAATTGTTTATAATCCATTGTTTGGAGTTTTTCAGTTAGATCTTGTTTGAATGAAGTATCACCTACTACGTTTTGTGTTGCTAATGCGATAGGATCTTTATTAGAGTTAACCATTTTTGAATAGTTATCCCTTGCATTATCAAAGTTAAATTTTATATCATCACCCTGTTTTAAGTTTTTAGCATTCTCACCATAACTCATAAAGCTAGTACTTAAATTTTGAGATGTTTGATTATCTTTAGCGCTATTTTTAACATGATCTTTTATCTCATCCATTGTGACAAACTTTTTTTCATCTTTCATCAAAGCTTCAGCTTCGTCAGGATCTAGATATTCTCTTTTACCAGTTTGAGAATCAATATGCAAAACTTTTTCACCACTCTTCCTCGCCTCCCTTATCCAGTACAACTTAGAGTTTCTTTGAAACTCAGCATACCCTTCTTCATCATTACTATATGAATTACCAAATTTATCTGTTTTAGTTTTACCATCTTCTGAAACTGTAAACCTATCATCACCCCAAGCTTCTTTATAACTTGCTAATTTAGGGTTACCCTCTTCATCTTCTAAAACAAACTCTTCTAAAGCAGCACTGTTTAAAGAGTAACCAACTCTACCATTTTCGTCTTTTGTTGGCTCTAGTTTTCCAGTTACAATATCTTCAACAGTATCGTTATCAATATTATTAGGATCTATTTCATTATTCTCGTCTGTCACTATATCTGCTATCTCTTCTCTATCAGCTTCATTCTTTTTAAAATCCTCTGCTTCCTCTAATGTCTCTCTTTCAAAATCCATTCTCTGTTTCTTATTAAGATATACATAAGCCCCTCTTCTTCTTTTTAATTTCTTGTACATCTCATTGTACTCTTCATCAGTTAAACCCTCTTTGCTTAACTGCGTCTTCATTATATCATTAAACTCTTTATTCCTTCTCTGTATGGTAACTTTCATGCCATCAGATATGTGTTTAGCTACTTTAGTAGCAGCCTTAGATGCCATTAAGTCACCAGACTTAGCTGCGGTCTTCGATCTTGCCACTTGCCCAGCACCATGAACTAACATGTTCCCTGTTGCTGCTTTTTCTTGAGTTACTTCTTCTGCCATATTGTATTTATTTATTGTCCAAATCCAGCGAACATATCTACTGCACCTGTTATACCACCTGTTATTGCATCCATTTTAGCTTGTTTAGCTTGTGCTAAAGCTGTTTGATCTGCTGCAGCTCTTTGTTGTGCCATACCAAATAACGTCTCTGTTTGTTCTTTCTTTTGACCTCTAGACCAAACGTCACCCTCTCTTTCCATGCCTTGTATTTGACCAGCCATTTGTCTTTCAGCTCTTTGATTCGCAGCTTCTTGTGCACCAATATCCGCGGCAGATCTTTGAGATGCTAATTGACCTGATTGAGCCATTTGCTGTGCTAACGCTGCCACACCACTTCCACCTGCTGCGCCACGTAAACTATCTAATATATTAGCTTGACTTTGTTGAAATTGTTCTTTTTCAAATTGAGCTTGCTTCTGATTTATAGTTAAGTCTTCCATAACGTTCTCCATGTTTAAATATGGATTACTTGTATCTAAATTTCTATAAGCCTCTTCTTGTCTTTGTCTTTCTCTTTCAGAGACTTTAGCTTGTTTTTTAGCTTTTCTTTCAGCTTTCCTAGCTTTTCTAAAACCTATAACACTACTAGCTAAAGACATACCTATGCCTAAAGGTGTTGCAGCATGTTCCATAAAACCAGATAATCCGCCTAAAAGACCACTACCATCTTTAGCAGTAGCACTATCACCACCACCGGGTATATTCCAATTAAAACCTTTACCCGCTGTTTGCGCTATATTACCCATCTTGCTAAAAAAACTTTGGTTAGTTGCTGGGCTTTGACCTGTTAAATTTTGAAAATTAGACGCAAATGCTTTTGGGTCAAATCCACTATTCTGCTCTTCTTCCACATCACCTATGTTCCAATTGAAACCTACATTGCTTAAATCGTATTTTAAAGGACTTTTATTACTCATATTTAATAATTTACTATATTATAATTACATTTATTACTCTTTATTTACACTATTTGCTACTTTCTTCTATTTCACATGCTGCTTCATGTAGCTCTGCTGGTTTCGTAGAATTATTCCTAAATTGGGCCATAGCATAGTAACCCACAATAGAACCAATTTCAACTAAATTATTTTTACTAAAAAATACAAAATCATTTAACGTAACAGATTCTGCATATTCGCCTTCTATTTCAATGTTTAAAATAGTATATTGAGAAGTTATAGTAATGGAGTTTATTGTACCTATTAAGAAAGTTTCTCCTGCCACCGAAAAACCACCTATTGAAGTAGTACTTACAAAGTAAGCCACGTCCCCCACTTTGCAAGAAACGTTTATTGGTGAATTAAATGCTAAATCTAATGCTGCCATATTATGTTGCTATATTATCTACGTTAATATTAAAAACTGTATCAGTGGATCCATACATTAATTCTAAATCCGCTATTATCTTATAGGTTGCAGTTCCGCTACCGCTACTTGTTAACAAACCACTTATAGTACTATCTCCACTAGCATTAACGAAGTCAGAAATAACTGGGTGATTAGATTGTTCAGTAAACGTTTTACCAGTTAAAGTATATACTAATCTAATACTTCTTTCTGTTTTATTAGTAGACTTATTACCGTAACTAGTAACATGTGTAACACCACCACTACCTCCATTTATTGAGACCGATCCGTTAGAAGTAGAGGCGTTAAATGTTATAATTGTACCTAAATTTTGTGTTATAGTATGAGTTGGATAAATACTATTTATAGTACTATCTTTTGTTCCAGTTGTCTCTACGTTAACCTTGTAACTAGCCGATCTTCTAAATACCACTCGCTTGTTGTCTGCTATTTTTATAGCTTTCGAAAGAGTACATTTATTAGCATTACCATCAACGTTTATTGCTGTTACTTTTATAGTTTCTCCTTTATTTATTTTTTGGTTTCTAGAATCTGTAGTTAATACTTCATCTCCAACAACAACACCACTTAGGCTATCAAAAATTATAGTTGCTGCAGGATTAGTAGCCGCGCCAGTATCATTAACTAACGTTGATCGAACTATAGGTGCTGCAGGAAATTTTTGACGAAAACTATAATAACCTCTCTTGTTAAGCGTGCCTGAGAAGACATCGCCAACTCCAGACGGTAAAACGCCTGTAGCATTTGATGAGGATATTATATTATTATCATTACCATCTAATATACTTAATTCAAATGGCGAATTTGGAGTACCGTATATTTTTATATTTTTACTACCACCATATATAGGAACTTTTGAGGACCCTACAGAAACTCTCTTTATAACCTCTCCGGATAATACAGTTGGTGGTTTATGTATTAAATAATCTATATCAACAATAACATTATCAGATTGTTTTATCTCTCTTTCCGTTTTACATATTAAATTATATTTAGGGTAATCCGCTCCAGGCACAATATATTCTTCAAGAAAAACCCTTAATCCCTTAACAGGTTTTTTTAATATAGCTCTAGGCTTTTTTAATAATTTATAACCACTTGCTGGAATTATAGTTACTAAAGCTATTTTTGAATTCTCATTGTAAGGTACTATAGCTGTCACAAGGTTAGTGCTAACTTCATTTATAGTACCAGCATCTTCTCTAGTTAATGCTGAAGTAGATGTATAACTTTTAGTAATATGTCCATCTGTAACAGTAGTATTACCATAGCTACGTTGTTTACCTTGCACTCTAAATTTTTGAGATACAGCAACGGTATTAACTAAGTAAGTACTAGGATTGCCCTTGGTTTTAGCTATTAATTTTAAAGTTAAATTTGTTGTAGTATTCAATGCCATAATTACGTTATTAACAATGGATATATATTTATAAATATTTTATTTTCTCTTCTGTGGTTTTGTATAAACTGTGTTGGCGTATACCTTTCAAGTGATAATCCGCTTTTGAATGGTATCCTCATTCTAACGGTAGTGTTATTTACTGAAAAAAGCTGGATATTGTTTATATCTAAATCGCTTTCATTAGTAGTTGAATCAGAAACTTTGTACCAAAAATTAGGATGTTGTTCACTTGTGCCATCTGCTAAACCTAAACAATCCATATTTGGTGGATATTGATCAATCATAGGATCAGCGCCACCATAAGGATTAGCACTAACATCATCAACATCTTCCCAGGTTATAATTTTCCATACATCAATTACTTCTGGTACTGCTGATAATTTGTAATTAGTATTTTCACCTAAACTAATATACCACTCTAAGTATGAGGGTAGTATACCGCCACCATAAATATTAGAATTTAAAGTAAGTCCAGATACCGCAATATCACCTGGTGATATAGTAGGGTGGTCTTCAATACACAGACCTCTCCAAGCTCCAGTAAGGTTATTACCACAACTTTTACCCCATCTAAATATAATAGATTTATTTTTAGCGTCTGTCCGATTTGGTTGAGCGTCTCCATTAGGGTGATTAGGAAATTGAATATTTGTAAAATTCAAACTATGCGGACTCCCACCATCATCTCCTAGATTTTGTAAAAAAAGTTGCCCACAAGTTGTTTCTATAGTGTGAGGCGCTTCAGTTGTTGAAGCATTATACACGCCATCTTGCTCAAATGTGTTGTAATAAGGGGTGTAATACGTGGGATCAAAAGATTCTAAATAGTTAGTTCCATCTTCTAAATCCTGCCATCCATTAGTAAAACCATTATTATTAATATTAGCATACTGCTGGTAATAACCATTGTTATCAAAATAAGGTGGCCACCACACCATACCGTTACTAACAGTATCCTCATCAGGTATAAATTGCAACCACAGCCGATTATTGTTTAAATTGTATAGTGAGTTTGCAAATTCTGCGCTTTCGTAACCATGAGCTAAAAATATTTCAAACCCGTCGGATGCGGTAGTATTAGTGAAAAAAAGTTCAGAGTCATAGGTAAAATTACTAGCAACATAATCATCTGTTTGAGGTGTGCTTGGTGGAGGTGGTGGTGGTGGTTCAAATCCTACAGCTTTACCATCAAAATCTATACTGATAACGTGGTTGCTAGCTGGCATTACGAAGTCTGGTTCCATAATTATTTGAGCGATAACAAAATTGTTAGGATCATTCCAATTATCACCAAAAGCATCAAATAATCTAATTTCATATATATCTGGAAAATCAGCGTGATCATATAAATAATACTGTGCTATACCATTAGAAAAATCTGCTGGAGATGATACCACATAATTAATCGCTGATAAAGTTTCAGATAAAGCTGTGTCGCTGCTATCATGTATATCTATCCTAGTTCTATCAATAGTATGGTTAGCATCAGGTTTTATAGTTAAATAAAAAGCCGTCTGGCTACCTACAAAAGGAACGTTATAACCCGCTGGTGAACTTTGAACCTCTAAAGTATTATTACTAGGCCCATCTCCAGCAAACTCTTGTGATGACCACGGTGTTACGTCTTGACAGTTTTGTAATTTACCCATAATTAATCGTTATCGTTTTCTGTATTATTCATTATTGTGAAAGTATAAGTGGTTTCATCTACAGTAGTTGTCGTGTCAGTTGTGCCATCATCATTTGTTGTTGTTGTATCCGTTGTTGTGGTATCATTACCATCAGCATCTGTAGTTGCCTCTGGAAGTGTAACTATTAAAGGTGACCCAATACCCTGAACTGTAAACTCTGATGTGTCTAAATTTTCTAATGCTGTTTGTTGACCACTTATCTTATTAAACCATTTATTTTCTTTATCAACAAACCACGTTATAGCTCCTTGCTGTAAATCAGTTCTTATATCTTGAACCCACCAACCTTGTTTACCAAATAGATTATAATATTCGCCATCTGTATAGCTAACGTTATTTACCGTTTCTGTAGTAAACTGATCAATTCTAGCTTGCGAACCTTCATAGTTCATAGCTTTAAAAGATTTAACTTGACTTGGAACGTCATTAAAAGCTATTGTTAATGTTGATTCAGCATTAGGCGCTAACGATTCTGCTCCATAAAATAAATTTCTATTATTAACTTCTCCAGTATCTATATCAATTGTGTCTTTATAGTGTTCGTATATAGTGCCATGTTTTACCGTTAAGTATTTACCAGTAACTGATACACCTTGATCCGGAACAAATGATTTAAAGCTCACCCAACCTTTAGAACCTTCATTAAATGATATAGTTTTATTATTATTAATACTTAAATTATATTCACCATTTACCTTATCAAATGTACCAAGTAATTTTATACCATAACCTGCAGCACCCATTATATTATCTCTAAACCACGTTGTCATACCAACATTAGATATAGGTGTTAAACCGTCCATAGATAATCTTAATACAGCACCTCTTTGTGAATCAGTAAAATATAATCTATATTGATCGGATGCTAAAGATTCTGGACTTCTTGATATACCATAATCACCTTTAAATGTAGAGACTGTGCCTAATACCCTATCAGTCGCCACTATATTAGGATCGTTATCCGCCATAAATACAGCTTCTTTATTAGCTTGTACTTTTAATACTCTGTCTTCGCAAAATGCTACAACATCAGTATCTCTAGTTTTTAATGCTTGTACAGTACCATATTCAGGGTTTAAATCTTTTATTATTTTTTCACCCATGTTAAATTCATTAAGATCATTGACACCCGATGTAGTATTATATAATCCTGAAAAAATTAAACTACTTGACCTATCTTCTTTTCCGTATTCATTTATAGTTGTTGAAACTTTAACACCATTATCTATCTGCGGTGCGTTAAAATCATCTCTAATTCTATCTGATTCAACACCATTACCAAATGAATAACAATTGTGCCAACCAAGTTTTACTTTATATTTGTAAACGTCCTTATCTATTTTATAATACCCAGTAGGCATTGATAAAGTTACAGGTAAAGAACTTATAGTTCCAGTGATCCAAGATGTGTCAGATAATGTTACCGCGGTACCATCCCATATAATAAAAATACCTGGTGGTATACCTTCTCCAGTTATGCTCATACCACTAGAAATACTAGAAGTATCAGCTAAAACTGCATCTTCAGCTCCATAATCAAACGTTGTAGAAATCTCCACCTGAGGTACGTACGTACAGTTTTCACCACCCGTTGGTTCTAAGTAATAACCTTCTACTACACTTCTTGTTTGAAGTCCACTGCTATGTTCAAATACTATTGTGTCTCCTATACCTATACCAAATGAATGCATGCCAATATAATCTGCTCCTAAAGTATCAGTTAAGAGAACGTTTGTAGATATCACTTTAATTATTACATCATCTTCCAAATACTCTGCACCTCCAACCATTACATCTCTATATGAAGTACCTGCTGTGGGATGAATGTGCAAGTCATCTATTACTGTAGCGCCGGTTAAAGGATCTGTTCTTTCAATAAAAACTCTAGATTTAAAAGGTGCATAGGATAAAGTATTACCTTCTCTTAACTGCATAGGTAATGCGTGTGTAGCCTCATAGTATAAGTCTAAACCTACGTTTTCTTTTGGCTCTGTCTCCCAAACCGCTCTGTCTTCTTCAATTTCTATTTCTTTACCACCAGTTATAATACCAGGTTTTAATATTGATATTTTTATACCACCATGTGTACCATCATGTTTAGCATGACCTCTAGGATCAAACTCTTCGGGAATTATACCAGTATTACTGACTTCCCCAGATTCCATATCTACTCTTCTAAATTCAAATCTTATAGATTCTCTCTTACATACCTTACTCGTGCTCCACGTGCCGCCACTTTCACTCTCGCAATGACCGCATATTCTATGGTACCTGTGGTTACACGTATCACCAGGTTCTATATCACTTTCATTTCCCGCATCATTATTTGCGGCTATACCTATTCTTATAAAGTTAGAATCCTCACTAAATTCCTGATTAGGATTAAAAATATAATCTAAATTCTTCCAACAAGGGATTATGTTTAAATTTATATCCATACACCTTCTGTTCTCCCCAGCAAATTTAACAGCATCTACTCCCCACGTTTCATCAAAACTACTACTTTCACTGTACTGGAGATACTGATCAGGACCAAACTTCTGACTTCTTGGCTTTGTATCTTCACAGTTATCCGTATCATTACTACCACCGTACCCATAGTCAATAAACCAATTATTATCATCAAGTTGAGCCAACCACCCAAAATTTCTACTTTTTCCAGGAATTGATGTTTGAACTGGAAAGGTAGTATCAGAATCATTTGGGTGAACTGTTACAACTTTATAAACATAAGGCTCGCCATCATTAGATTCATCATCTTTAAATGAGAAATAAGTTCCATTAGCAGCTGGTCCTGCAAAATAATTCCATATAGCCCCAGCGGTAGCATTACCAGAGTCAGGGCCCCAATTACCTATTTTACTCAACATCATTCTACCTAAACCTGAATCAGCATGACCTTGATCTAAAGCTGTTGGTTTATAATTGAATACAGAAATTCCTGTTGCTTCACCTATTTCACCGTTTTCAGCAATTGAGTCATTACTTACAGCACCGTATCCCCAACCGTTGTATACACCTAAAGTACCTTGTTCTCCAACTACGTTTATATCAGTTCCATATTCTCGAAGATGAAGTTGATTTGCTCTAGCTCCATCTAAGAATATCATATGTTCGTTCGCTAAATTATTACCATCTGGTCCCATGTTTCCATAACCATGCTCTTCACTAAATCTGTGAAATCGCTTATACTTCTGCCAAAAGCTTGCTGTAATACCCGCGTAATTAACCGTGCCTATCGTCCCCATATTTGAAAAAGCATCATCATAATTAGTAAAAGAGTCATTAATTGGGTGCGAATTATAACCACCTAATCCACCAACACCACTTCCATCATTGCAACCTAAGGCGAAAAAGTGAGCCTGTCTAGAATCATAATTTGCTGGAGACGTATTTTGGAAAGTGTGCGTTGGGTGTGGTACTGTAGTCGAGAAGTATCCCCATCCCCACCATTCCCAAGGATCAGTGGGATCCGTGTGAATAACACTCTCACCATCTATTTCTCCAGTAACAAAAGCAGTCATCAAGCCACTACCACCATAAATGTCTACCATCTCACTAATATCACCTCCCATAGAGAAAGGGCCCTGTAGCGCCGGATTATACTGTTGAGAGTCTACATAATTTATTGTAATTAAATCTATCTCATCGTATGTATTCACATTTGTAGTAGTCAACTCTATCATCTCTTCAGTTGTTTCGTCTTTTTCTATAAGAACAAAAAACCTACCATCAAACTCTGGTTTATTTTCTACTACATCTTCCTTAAATTCAAAGTAATACTTTAAACATTGATTAGCGCAGTTACCGTCTATATCGTAACCAGCGGCAGCAAATCTGTCTACCATATCAGCAGATCCAAGGAAAGAACTTTCATAAGTTACTACACCATTTTCATTATCAGGTTTCACATAATGATGGGTTACTTTTTTATAATCACCACTTGTTATTTGATTAAACACCGCACCTGAAGCTGGATTTTCTGTTCTACCCACTACTCTTACAAAAAGCTGTCCTTTTCTATTTTCTCCATATAAGTTTAAAAATCCTTGCCACTGTGCATCAGGTACTTCTATTCTAGTATTAGTAGGTGAAGTTAAAAGAAAAGGCTCGTTTAGTTGAGGATCACCAGCTCCAATAGGTGAACCCGCTTCAGTAGGATTCCCTGTTATATCTACTAACCCTATATCTCTTGATTCCGTTTTTATGAAGTCAGGCGCTTCGGCTTTTATATCTATTATTTTATACCTAGCCTTGTCTAATATAGCATCCCCACTTCCATGTGCTTTCTTTAAATATAAATAAGTTTCAAGATCAACCTTATTTCTATCAGCTGATGGGAAGGATAACCATATATTATTTTCTTTCCTTGCTGGATACCACCTATCTAACACTAAATTGTAATATTCATTACTAGTTTCTTTAACGTAGTATTTTACGTACTCCATCCATTCCATTGAAGATGGATCTCCACCTGGTAAACCTGGCTTGTCCCATACTTGTTTAACAGATAATTTATTAGCTTGTGCACAAAGTTCTTTAGGGACCTGTAACTCATCCGTTGCAGCAAAATATTCATCAGTCCCAAAAGCGCTAACCCCTACGTTTATTTTGTTTGATGCAATAACAGGTGTTTCTCTACCGTATACATCTCCAAATACCATACCAACTTTATAATCCCTAATTGTTTTAACCGATCTTTTAGGTTGGTCATTAACTGATTCACTAACTACATCTTGATTTAACCCAACTGGATACTTTATATCAAACCCTTGAACAAAATTACCATATAGTATCCTGCTACCAGTAATTTCTTGGGCTAAAGCGAATCTAGGTACGTTATCAAAGGTTCTTAAAGTCTGGTTTGAAGATACAACTCTATGTATTATTTCTGATTTTATTTCTAGAGCACCAGTCCCTAAATTATCAAAAAATGAAAGTTCACCTCCTTGGGTGGTATTGTTAGGATCTAAAATACCATCAGGTGTAAACAGCTCCCACTCACCATCTCTTATCTTCTTAATATTTTTTATTGTATAAACGTTTGGTGACTCTGTTGATTTATAAAGTATTTCAATATCAGTTATATCTAAAGCTCTATCCGTGAAATATGGTATAAAATCTTTTATAGTTATTTTTTTTATAGTATTAACCATACCTAGATTATAACCTTTTACTGGGTCATAATCAAATAAACCAGGGTCGAAAGCTAGTTCAGACCAAGGAGAAAACGCAGAGTATTCTCCATCTTCGTATTTATATCTATAACCAAATCTCGGAAATTTTAATTCAAATTTAGAATCCTCGTTATCAACGTATTTAAAAGACCAGTGATGCATACTATTATCTGGTAAGTAATTAGGTGCTTTTATTATTTCTACTTTTATTAAACTTGTTGGTACGTCAATTGGTGATGGAGTAGGATACCCTTCATAATATCCTAAAAATTTCACTTTAAATATTACTGGAGTAAAACCTTCTTCTACATCCTCTTGCGACACTACAAAGGTATCTCCAATTTGAAAAGGTATTTGAATTAAATCAGGTATTGGTAAACCGTAATTATATGTGGTACCAGCATCGTCAGTTGTTGAACCTATAAAGGCTGTAGTACCAACCATTCCTTCTACATCATCTTGAATATCCCATAGACTTGTATATGTACCAGTATCATCCCCTTCAATAGTTGTATAGTAATCTTCTACAGCAAAAGACAACTCCGCGTCATCTCTAAGTTCTGTATGTATTGTTGGTGGAGTTTTAGGAGCTGGTCTTAATACAGTTATATGCTCTTCTAATAAGTCACTATTTAAACCGGTTAATTCTAACGATCCAGCGTCTTCTAGTATCTCTGTATTAGGATTTGTTATAAATAATTTAGTATGTGACGTGCCATTAGGACTAGTACCTTCTTTACATCTATCTATATTTATCTTCTTTGGCTCAGTAATGCTATCTGTCCAAAATAATAAATTATCTATTATATTAATTCCAGTTATAAGCGTGTGTGTATCAAAGTTTAAAGCTCTAGGATGTGTAAACCTGGCGTGAGTAAAACTACCCCATGCAGCATCTGCAGTATTTATTTGATCGTATAAATGTATCGTATTACCATCTATCTTTTTTATTTTAACTTTAGCAAAGTTATTAGGATTTGTAGATTGAGTAAATTCAATAGTCATACCTTCCCTTATTTTTGCTGGAAGAGTAGATATAACATTAAATGTAGTTATAGTACCAGTTGGTGCCTCATTGTCTGAGGCGTCTCCATCATTATTGCCCCATACATTAATTATTGGAGTTTGTAACCCCCACCTATCTACAACCACTGGTGTACTTAAACTAGATGTAACAGTGTATTCTACTATAGTATCTATTTTAACTATTTCGGTAGTTGAAGTTAGATCAGTTGTTAAAAATTTACCTGATGTAAAAAAGAAATAAGCTGAATCAGTTTTTTCACGAGAGATAGAACCTACACAAGTAAAATCAGTATCTAAAAAACTAGTATCTATAGGTAAAGAACCTGTAGCAGAAGACATACCAACGTTTCCTTGTAAATTTTGAATAACACCAGCTTCTCCACCCTCTGCTCCATCTCCATCGCCAGCGGTAGTTCTAATTTGAATGTTGTTGGCGTCTCTATATTGACCTTGAGGAACTAATCGCTCATCAAGATCTTTATTCATCTTACCAGCCGTAAAACCATGTTTAATTTCTCCCATAATTTTATTTTATTTGTTTACCCATACCTCTAAGTACTTGAGTGAACTCTTCTATTTTAATGTTTGATAATCTTATTTTTGCCTTTCTGGTTTCAGCAAACTTTTCTTTTTTAAATCTTTGTACTAAGTATTCTGGTATATTAGATCTCGTGGACAACACTCCGTACGCTATATGCTTGTAGCAAGCTTCTTCACAGAATTTATGAACAACCATTTCCGAATCATCTCCTAATCCATCACTTACGTAATGTAATGTTACCGTTACACCAGCTAAAGAAGATCCAAATTTAATTAATCCTCTTAAATTATCTATGAAATAAGAACCGTTCATTTG
>Ga0209232_1001384_pt1 | contig 13102 bp, 7 predicted proteins | sample ETNvirenome_2_60_FD_184066 | JGI IMG/M metagenome (GOLD analysis project Ga0209232, IMG submission 184066) | Marine viral communities from the Pacific Ocean - ETNP_2_60 (SPAdes) (version 2) | ecosystem: Environmental > Aquatic > Marine > Oceanic | place: Pacific Ocean | collected 2013-06-22
CAATAGATTCTAAGGTAGTATCCTGGAAAAAATCATTGATACGTTCCGTGATACGCTTCACTTCAGGACCTTCAGGCAAAGAATCACCTCAAGGACGGTGTGTGCAAACGTAACGCATGTATCGCTGACCCATTCCATCGACACGCCAAACGTGTTCGAATTCATAACCCAACTTCTTCAAATCCATAATACGGCGTGGTAGACTGCGAATCTTATAGACGCTCGCAGCCTCAACAGGCGTAATACTAGTTTCGTTCTCAAAATGCTTTCTCAATAATTCTACTTGTGACATCATTCGACCTCCAAATAACTGTTAGTCCTCCACCCTTATAAGAGTTTCCTAGTATTGTGCTTGAGGATAGTTCAAAGTCCTTTTGAATACTCTCGGCGATAAAGTAAGGCCTAAATAGATTGTTGAATAGTCCTCAATATAAGAAAATCCATATCGAGGATTGATGAAAATCTCTTCTAATATTTCATCTCCATAATCTGATACAAAAGTATCACCACTTTCCAAAGCCTCCTCCAACCGATTTATATCTAGACTTGCTAAATATGGATTTATTAAAATTGCACGTCCCGTATCATATAAATACATTAAAGAAGGGGTAGCCGCATCTATTTGATATGCTGGTCTATTATCACGACCCCAACCATAACCATCCATAAGTGTTTCTAATGAAGTTCCCCTTTCTTCTTTAGGTGTCGGCCAAATCAAATACCAACCTAAAGTGTCGGAAAAACGCTCTTTAGAAATTACTTCATAATCTTTGTAACGTTCGAAAAGCGACAAAAGATTCTCATAAATTTGCAGTTTTTCCCTCTTTGGTAGTATAAATGTATAATAACTGGGTGAACCCGAATTACGATTTTCCGTAGAAATAGAACGGATGCCAAGCCTCCGTAATGTTTCTAAAAAGTTAAGTCTATGCATAGGATATTTAGCAGGAATCCAAGGAAGTGGAGCATCATTATAATGTTTAGAAAATACATAATCTTCCAATGAATTGAATTCCATACGAAGGAATAATCTCATCAACTATATAATACGTTCTATTCTAAACGAACGGTTCGCCACTCAACACGGCCTGCCTCAATCAAGTCACGAATACGTCGTTGTTTCGTAGTTAAGTTAGATTTCCCTGCCTTAACATCTAAGAATACTACTTTGCCCTCAAGTAAATTATCTTCTTTATTCGTCGAGTAGTGCCATACTATGTAGTCGATAGGACTGCCTAAGAAAGACCAGTTTTCAATTTTCCAATCAGTGTCTATTTCTGGATGATTTACAAACGGAGCCCATTTTTCAAGGGCTTGGCCTTTCGAAGTAGCCTGTGAGGCTGCTCGTCCTTTTTGGTGACGAACTTCATTATGTAAACGCTCGATTTCATCAATATAAGTGTCAATCATTTCCGCTTGACGGTCACGTTCTGTACGTAGGTTGGATAATTGCTCTCTTTGTTCCGCTAAACTAGATTCGAAAGTTTGCGTCACGAGTTCCACATTCGTGGCGGATTGTTCGAGTGTTCGCACGTCTTCGGCGTGACGTTGTTTTAGAGTTCGAATGAAATGCCACGCGACTAAGCCGACCAAAAGAGCGAAAACGAGGAAATATATCCACATACAAGTAAGGTATCACATGATAAGGTATTTTAAAGTTCTCTTTATATAGTTGAATGACGATAAAGTAATTATGGTAGAAGTTTACGCTAATCCTGAACTTTCACCGATGTTTAATTTATGGCAAGAGAAAACGGACTTGTCCGCCATGAACCCTGGCACTAGAAGCGTGGACATAACTTTCAGTGATGCACAATATTATCGATTTATCGAAGCATTAGACGAAGGCAATAATTGGTCAACTTATAACATGTGGTCAACCTTAGACGAATATTATGAAGATAGCCCTGAGTATAACTGGTGGAAGTATGGTCGTGGTTCCAATGCTCGGGTTCCTGTTAACCCATATATGACCATTACAGGGTTAGGAACTGAGTTTGGAAAACGAGAAAACGTTCAAGAAAGATTAGTGGCAAGACTCAAGGGAGACCGAGATTGGAGTGAGCCGTTATTTGAGGTCGAAATAGTCGAACCGTATGAAACGATATTAGATGTTTCTCAAATGTCGCCCGAAAAACGCTTGAGATATGAAGAACGAATTCGGGATACTCCCGACACTCTACGGGAAAATGGCGAACCAGTACTTCCGATTTACACGCAAGGAAATTATGTAACTCTTGTTAGTTTAGGAAATGAGGACGTCGGAGAGGCTTGGTTTAATTCCATTTACTTTACGCTTCAACCTGGTAAAGCGTGGCCTGAACGGAAACTTATGGTTCGAACCATAAATCACCCAGGAGGAATTAAATGATTACGAGTTTGAATTTCCCTCAGTCCATTTCATGGTTAGACCGATATCGTTCACCCGATTATGAGCAGTCACTTTATAAAGGCATTCCGATTTCATATCGATATCATCCTGCCGTTTTGCGCTTAATTAGAGGTGATAATGAAAGGGGAGTTAGACTACGACCACGATATCGAGGAAAGTCGAAACCCGATATCGGATATAAGCGACGCCAAAGTTATGTAACGGAGGAGTTCGCGGATACCTTTGCATTATACCCTGTTTCTAATTATCGAGCAGAGACATCTTTAAGTAGTCGAAAGGCTGAAACTATTAGTATGAACGAACCTATCACTTACCCTGTTGGTAATGGAAACGTCATTGGCAGTCACTCCGCACAAGACTTTGTTTGGGCAGGACGAGCCGAAGGCGGTCACGAACAATCCACTGGCGAAACGGCAACTCACACACCGATGTCAGAAGAACCTTACACTGGTCCAATCACTGAGCCGCTTGGTTCGGAAATTCATTTTGGTGCGGATGGAAAGAGAGATGTTAGTATGCCAATGTTGATTGGTGGTTTTGCTACCTTAGTAGGTATTGGAGGTCTATTAGGAATCTTCATTGGTGGACAAAAATTCGTCGAAGACGTTCCATGGTATCTCGGCGGAGGGATTATTAGAGGAGTTAAGGCTAGTTGGGATTCCAAAGATGGAGCAAATAAGATGCTTATGGGAATGACTTACGTTGCTCTACTATACTTAGGTCAAGCAGCCTTCTTTGCAACATACTCTTATCGTAAATCAGTCGCAGGTCGCTTAGGGGCGTGAGGTGAGTAAAATGAGACTTTTAGGCATGGCCTTCATAGCCTCACTCGTCTTGATTCCACTCTACGCTAACAAAAAGTACGTTGAATCACAAAATTCCACTGAAACGAAGTCAGCCGAAGGTTGCGGTTGCGGAAACGGCGCAATCGAGGTGAACTGACATGGAGCAAGACCGCCCTGTGAAAAATCGTACTGCCGACCTCGTAGCCGTCCTAGTCGTACTTGGACTAACCTTTGCCGCTATCAAGCGAGAATAATCACTCGTAATCGCGAATGGCCACGCCAACAGGGAATCTAGGCACTCCATCGTCCGTCAATTCAAAGAATTTGACCGTTAGCATTTTACCAATGTAATCGGAACCATTTTCGAAATACGCTCGACGAACTTCTCGTGTTCCTTCGGGTCGAACTCGGAATTCTTGACCTGCTTCGGTTTTAACAATCCAAACGACAGTGCCTTGGTCGTTACCACTAGCCTCATCAAATCCAATGATTTCATACTCGGCATCTTGAAAAGTCTTGAACTTTTGCAAGTGCTTAGAACGCTTGTTTAAGTCGTAAGTTCCGCGTACATTACGAATCATAACGCCTTCGAAATCTTCGTCGCCTGTAAATTGTGAATGCAAAGCAGTCAAATCCGCAGGACTTCTAAGTGGAAAGTTTTCAGTTAGAACAAGATTACCCATGCGTCGACCTTCGGCTTCGGAACTCGACGGAAATAGAGCCGCCAATTTCGAGTATCGGTCTAAGAAAGTAGCCTTGGGTTCGTCAAGTAAAATGGCATCATACAAACGATAATCAATTTGCTTCATTTTATCTTCATCGCTGATAATATGAACGGTTTCCATCATCGGCTTTCCTGTTTCAAGGTCAAAGCGACCATCATTAGTCGGCACTTCTTCATCCCTCGCAGGTTTCAAAGTCTCTCTTCGAACCAATCCAGTTGCCTCTTGGAATGTTAACGAGTCTGAGTAAACTTCTCCATCAAGCACCATATTCGGTTCAATCTCCAAGGCTTGAATTTGCTTACGCAAATGCTCAAGATGAGGGAAATCTTTCCCTTTTCGAGTCATCAATCGCACCGTCCCGTCTGGTTGAGTGATAGCCAAACAACGAACACCATCAAACTTTCTTTGAGCGATGGCAGGGAATTCAATGTCGTGACTACGCTTTTCAAAATTGTGAGCCAACATTGGCAAAACAACAAGATTATTCATTGCCTCTTCTTTGGTCATGAAATATCCTTCATCTTGCTTCTTTTTGAATTTAGAATCCGCTTCGAGTTCCGCTTGTTCAAGAGCAGTTCGATTGACCTTGCCTTCGGTAATCAACTTACCTCTACCTTGTGTGATAGCACCATCAACCTTTCCACTCGCCGTAGTTAGAAGATATCCACCTTCTTCTTGGGGCAATAGCAAAACTTGCCATTGTTGTAGTGTTCCTGTTGCGGTTTTCTTGTAAATTACGGGATATTGTTTCACCTTTTTCACTTCCTCTGCTTGGAACGTAGACGTTACTTGGTTATAACGGTTTCGCAAACATGTGCGTGTTTCCACTAGTAATTGCTCTAATTCTACAGCCGTCAACGCATATGGGTAATTCATTTCCCAACTCTGTTCTACATCTTCATAAATACGTGACCGTAAGAATGATTCTTCAGGAGCAGTTGCTTGACAAGCGTCTAATTGAAGAGAATTACTTTTCGCCCACAATTCTCCTGATAATTCCTTGAAAGGTTCTACCCAATAAACATCACAATCGAAAATATACATTAAATATAAATCATATTTCTTCACGAATCCGAAATTCTCCACTCGTAAATCCGAAACAATAACAGGCAACCGAGTCATGACATCTCGACGAAACGGTTGAAAAATAGGGTCTAAATTCGTCTCGGGACGAGAATATAAAACAGTAGCCCAATCTGTAGGTAGTGCAGGAATTTGATAAATCATGTAATTCCAAGAGCGAGGTACAATTCTATCTCGCGAATAATCATTTTCGGGATAAAGTTCTAAGAGTTCATCAACTCGATTCGAACCACGAATTCCTTGCTTATCAAAGTAACCACTCATCAAATCCAACCCCATCATCAATTCTTCATGACTTAGAGTACCTCTTTCTACTCTTGTAATTGGAATGAAATTCTCCAATGGAACGTCTAAAAGTTGTAAAGTATCGGCTTCTTCAACGAATAGGGCAGTGGCTAAATTACGACAATCAGACAAGGAATATTCATCGACTGCTCCTGTTGGCCAACACAACATCTTCAAATAATACTTGTCATCTTCAAAGAAAGCCGTAATTTGCGTACTGCCGATAGTATTCACGACATATTGCACATCGTCAGTGAATAATCGTTCGAGCAACATACTTCATAACACCTTGGGACAACTATTTAAATACTTTCATGAGGAAACCAAATTCCGACCCCACCTGCTTCGCGCCATTCAGCAATTGTACCTGCGTGGTCATCAAGTAGAATGTCGCCTGGTTGACAGTAATCAACCTTTTGCTCCCGTGGAACGACAATTACGTCGACATCAAGGCCTAAACGGTCTCGCACCCAAGCCCGTTTATCAGCCTCGGAATATTCACTAATTGGCGCTGATAAAAAGGAAAACGGGCGACCACTCGCCACAATTTCATCAAGTACGTCTTGATTCATGACATCTAAGGTGTAAAAGAAACCAGGTTCGGAAGCAATTTTGTAAAGCATACGGTCAAGGACTCGTTTTCGTTCGGGTTCATGTACCAACATCAAATCGAAATCATCTCTAGTTGCTGAGTAAATTCCTAAGTTGTGCGCCCTCCTTACAGCCCGCCGTAAACTCTTCGAAGGAATCTCGGATACATCTTGAACCCGCAACACATCATTTACTCGTTCGGTAATAGCCCCTGCGAAATCCGCAAAACACCCGTCCATATCTAAGTAAAGGTGAGGTTGGTCTACAGTTTCCGCCCTTCGAGACTCCGAACCCCACGTTACAGTAATGTATTCAAGAGGAATCGGTTGTTTGATGCAAACTGAATAAACAGACAGATAACTCGCTTGCCAATCCGAAAGGTCTTGAGGAGAGTAAGGTATGGTTTTCGTGGCTTGATTTGATTTGACTAAATCTTGGAAGTCTGTTTCAAACCAATCCCAAGAACCGTAGTGCCAACCTTCTTGGGCATCCTCGGGTTGCCAATCGGCAGGAGCATAGCGAGAATATAAGTCATCTTCTAAGACGGCCATACCTAAATCATACATCGTAGTATCGGCTTGTAAATACTGGTCAGCCGTGGCTTGGTCGGGGAAAGTAATTTCTAAGACGACACCACCTGCCTTGATGTCGGGATGATTGTCTTCGATTTCTCCAATGGCTAAATCAATATAGGTATCAGGCATGTCGATATCATATCCATGCGAGGAAGCAAGGCAACCAGTGCGTAGTTCTCCCGAGGATTGGATGGCTCGCCAATTTCGGACACTCGTTCCGTGATATAAGCGAAGCGGGTATTTTATTTCAGTAGGTTCAGGGGCGGAAAAGTAAACAAACTCATTGATTCCTGTAGGTTGTAAGGTTTCCCAAGTGATATGACCTAAATAATCCATGGTAATGGGTTCTAAAGACCAATATTCATCATGTTGTAAGGCATCTGGAACGCAAGCATAGAACATATCCCTATATTTCGGAGGCAAATCACTTACATTTATTTCAGCATATTTTTCCGAAAAATCAATTTCACTTAAATCTCTACCTGTCCAAGGAGAATCGTAATTTTTAATAATCAATTGGTCTTCTTCAGGTAATGAATTTATCCATTTTATCATTTCAAAACTTCTTCCATAATCATCAGGACACGCCTCAAAATAATCACGAACCGAAATGATATTGTCGGTTTGCTTCGTGCCGTAAACATACCATCTTCCATCATCGTCATCAGGCAAGGAATCTAAGCATCCTTTGACAGTGGAACTCAAGGAAACTCGTGGAGTAAAGTCGTCTTCAATCGAGCCACTCATCCAACCGAAAGGATACTCAGGAACTCTTGGAGTGAATGTAAATGTTTCTCCATCTTGATTGATGACAAATCGGTCCCAAGACAAGTGGAAATACTTGTAATCGTCGGAAATGGTTGCTAAATCTAATTCGGCTTGGTTTCTCGCATCACGAAGATATTTTCCATAGACAGGCATTCCGAAATCGGCTTGGAAATATCGTGATATATCATCTTCCGCCCATTCCCATTCTTCTTCAACTTCGATGTATTCGGGTGGTATCAGTTCGTCCGTAGACCACTCCCAAGACGGCTCAGACCCGTCAGGGTCGAAAGTTTTTACGACACGACGTTCTTCGAACCATTCCGTAGGTAAATCGATGCGAAGAACGGCGTAACCTGATAACCACTCATCACCATATCTATCATCCGTCATTTCTTCCCAAATGAAACTGTCCTGCATCGACTCTCGTTCGCCAAACAAATAAACCCTTGGTTCAAGTTCCATGCCTTCACTTCTCGGTCCAATGCGAGGCTCTAATCCTGTTTCTAAGATATTAGAAACTTGGTCAAGTGGCGTCACGTGATAAAGAGGAATCTTAACTTCGTTTTCGGCTAAGAATACGTTTTCGTTAACGGCTACTTCGAATTCAGGTTCTCGTCCGTACGCCATGATGAGCAGTGTATTGAACCAATCAACTTCGGTGTAAGGAATTTGTTTTTCAATCGTGACGGCACGTCCTCCCGAATAGGATGGAAAATCGTTTGACCATTCGAAGCCACGTATGAGAGACCAGTGAGGGCCGTAGGATTCATAGGTGTATTTCTCTCTAATTTCGGGATTTTCCCAATATCTTTGGAACGTACCTCTACTTACTCTCATAGACATGGGAAATATCGTTTGTCTTCGTCGCACAGGTCGCTCGTCTTCAGTCAATGCCAAAGCACGATAAATAGTAACTTGGTCTGAGTCGAATTGAGGTTTCAAGACTCTTCTTAAATCGTCTAGTCGTGAAAAATATTGTTCCGCTAATTGACTTAAACAGTTTAGAGTATAGGCGTAACGTAAACGAAAATGATAATCGGGAGATTTTGGTCGATTCCCTATTTGATAAACTTCTTCGCCTGGCTCTCCTCGTTCCTCATCGGTGTATCCATCCGTTTCCCAATTATCGTCCTCCCCCTCGACGTAAATACCCGATTCTTCGAAAACATAGGTTGGATTGTGTAAGTCACCAGGATAAGCATCGTAAGCCGAGTCATCTCCTGAAGACCAAAGTAAACTGCCTGGTCGAGTTAACGTCGCTAAGTGAGATTCTAATTCTTGTAATCTTGCACGACCTGCCGCATCTTTATGCAAATCGGAAACATCATATAATTCCTTTTGATTATCACTCCACCAACTAAACTCCTTAAATAAGTTTGACACTACTGTCTCTACTCGGTTGAATTCCTGTTCGAAATCGGAAGTGTTGGATTCGGCTGAATATTCCTCGCTTATTCGTGGCGTAATTGATAATGTAGCCATCCCGTAGGATTCATCGGCATTAGTTGTAGGTATAAAAGCAGGCCATCTAACTAAAATGACTGGTCGGTCGTAATTTAAAACTTCATGGAGATAGAATTCATCATCTTCGGAGGCCGTTTGCAAATACTCTCTTGGGTTGTAAAAAGTCACGGAGGCTTCATTAAAATGAACGAAATCTCTTCGAGGCATTGTCTCACTCAAAGAACCTTCACGGAATCTTTTCGGTAACACATATCGTTCATAAACATATCGATTACTTGGTAGGTCTAACAGTAAATCCAAAGGATTTTCATCGAGAGCATATTCATAACCTCTCCAACTTTCTTGCCCATCTTCCCAAATGATAATATCTAAATTCACATCAACACTAGTAGCATCTAATTTCTCTAAGGCCTGTCCCAGTTCGACAATAACATGATGAGATTCATGTTCTTGACGACGCATTTCATCACACTCTCGACATAAGACACCGTAATTACTACCTTTAAAGTAAGTTAAACAAGGCCAACACTTAGATTGATTGGCAGGATTGTTAAGACTACGAGGTGCAGGATAATCTAAATTAGCCGTCAATCGAAGGTCTGTGGCTTCACCACAACTACTACACTCTAATTCCGTCATACTTCCACCTCCTCACTTAAAAACACACCACGTTTCGGAATAACTTCATATTCGGGTGAATCAGACCATAAGGCACATGAAATCAAAGTGCTATACCAATCCAGAGCCGAGGCTGGAATGAATTTTTCAATCACATAGGTTTGAACCTCGTCATGAAAACGCTCCGATGAATGAAATGGGCTAAACTTTTTGCCTGTTTCCTTCTTTTCTTTACGAATCACTTCTTCCTGCGCCGACCGCCACATATCCGTTCGAGTGTATGCATCGGGTGATAGAGACCAACACGGACCGTAAGACAAGGCTTCGAGCCCTTTCCGAGCCGCTACGTTTCGATTTCCTGGAGAATCTACAGGTTCATGGCTTTCAGTCCAAATGTTAGGGGCGTAACCGCCATAGTAATTTAGGTCAACAGGACGCATTCGATTACGCAATCGACGGACAGGTCTTTCCTCTTGTGAAGTCGCCAACCATCGATATATTTTGATGTCAGTAGAATCTCGTTGCGATTCGATGATGTCAGGAAGTTCGACAGGAGGTCCTGCATAACCATTAGGGAACACAAATTGTTTACGTTCTCCGATTCGTTGAAGTAAATTGCCATATATGGAATTGATTTGCATGACTGCAAACCAGTAAAACGCGTAATTTATCTCGTTGGAGGCAAAAATATCGGATTCAGTTCCAGTTTTCTGAGCGTCAATTTTTTGTTGCCATTCTTCTTCCGCACCTGCTGGCAAAATGAAGATATCACTCCACAGATAAATAGGCTCACTTTCGTACCACCATTCATCACGAATAATATCTCCTGTAATCCCTGCAGGAATCATGAAACGTTGATAAACCTGTTTCGTTTTTTCATAATCTTCAAGAGTAACCTCGGAAAGGTCTTTACTCCGTGGTTGAACAGCCTCGACATCAGCCCGAATTTCGGCTAAGGCCGTGTCAAAGGCCTCGCCGACGGTGAGGTCGATATCTTCACTTGCAAAACCAGTCCGCGTCGGTTGAGGCTCGACAGGATATATGCCTATCAAGCGTCGATACTCTTCGGGTAAATCCTTGATGGCTTCAAGCAGTTCCGTTTCTGTACCTCGCTCTACGGCTAAAATATTTGGACTAGGCGCTTCGATTTCAAACACGATTTCTTCGGGATAAACGTATTCTCCCACTTGGCGATTGCGACCGTATCGAGACGGTGGACGTGTTAAAGGTAACAACTCAATCTTAGCACCCTGTTTCAAACGAATTTCACACTCTTCAGGCATGATGAGATTAGCATACCAAGATGACGTCCAATTAATATCTTCAAAATCTACTAATGCTCTAAGGATGAAAGCATCACCACCTCCACCCCAATGCGCTTCGGCCGCCTGTAAGACAGGAGTCCAATAAATTCCTGCACGAGCAGTGTCTAAATCTTCAGGATTATTCATGGTGATTTCACGATAGAGTAGAATTTTGCCATCACGATACTCGGTTTCATGTAAAGTTGTGTTGAGATTGTAGTAAGAGTAGTATTCCTTGGAAGCAAATAACATGGTGTAAACTCTATCCAACATATCTTCGGAAATGCTTTTTGCAATTGATGCTTCTTCTGTGGCGAGTTCAGGTTTTGCCAATTTCAATTCATTATACTCTGCTTGAGACAACGGGTGTTCTAACTCAGGGAACATGTATTCAAGACGGCCTTCTAATGCGTAAATATAGGTTTCATCTCCCATCATCTCCATGGCTTCCACATCTTCTAGCCATTTATTGGAAGACTCATACTCGGTCACTTTAGCAATATATTTTCTCTCGAACTCGGATTTTCCTGCATCATCTTCCTCAGCCGCTCGAATCAAGGCTTCAGGAGTTTCATCAATGGCAAACGACAAATCAAGCGGAACATCAACGAGTTCAATCGGAGCCCCTGTTTTCAACACGATTTCTTTTTCATCCCTTTTTCTATATGTCCAGGCTCGCAACACAGTCGTATACCAATCGATGGATTCGACAGGAACGAAAGCAGTTAAAACATGCCCGTATGTTTTACTATACAAGCGCCCAAAATAAGGTCGAGCCGCACTTTTAATAGGAGTCCAAGATTGGCCTACCTCTGTCGGGTCGAAATCTTCAGGATTGGCTAATTCAATGGCTCGATATAATTTAATTCTATCGCGATAATACTTGGCCTCGTTAAGCAACTCCTCGACATACATTATAGCCTCTTCAATAAAACTACGGAATTGTCCACTTTCTTTTTCTTCATAACTTAAACTATTCCAAAAATCTTCTATCATTTGCTCACTATCTTGGAATTTCTCCGACCACCCCTCAAATGCCTTTACAAATGCTTCTCTTGATTCTTCCGATTTATCCACGAATCTTTCAATTTTCTCAGCCGCCCGAATCAAGGCTTCGGGAGTTCCATCAATCGCAAACGACAAATCGAACGGTACATCGACGAGTTCAATCGGCGCTCCTCTTTTTAGAACGATTTCCTTTTCATCAGCGTCTACAAACACTAAGGCTCGCAAAACAGTCGTATACCAATCTATGGATTCGACAGGAACTAAAGCAGTTAAAACATAAGAGTTAAATCCCAATTCGCTTATGTTATCATATCTAACTCCTAACTTACGAGAGTGAATTTTCCTATGACCAAAGTAACTCTGTGCGGCGGCTCGAACTGGCGTCCAAGATTGACCAACTCCTGTTGGGTCAAAATCTTCGGGATTAACTAAGTCGATTCCTCGATACAATTTAAGTTTCCCTTGAGCATATTGTGCATTTAATAGATTCTCGACATACTGCATGGCATCTTGAAGGTAAGTAGAAAGTTCAGCATCACCCACACGAAGATGAGGAACATAATCTAAATCTCGAGCATCCGAAATCATTCGCTCGAAATCCAACTTAAATGTGGGCTCGGCTTGATTCCAATTATGATAAAATCCCCAACCTCCTGCCACAAGAGGCAACTCTCCTGCCAAGAATTTTTCCGACCACTCATTAAATGCTTTTACAAAGGTTTCTCTTGCTTGTTCCAATTCAACCCAAACCCACCCACCTGGTCTTCGGAGTTCCCATGTCTTTCCTTTTTCATCCACGAATCTTTCAATTTCCTCAGACGCCCGAATTAAGGCTTCGGGAGTTGCATCAATCGCAAAAGACAACTCTAGCGGAACATCGACGAGTTCAATCGGCGCTCCTGTTTTTAGAACGATTTCGCTTTCCTCACTCGTTCCCCATACTAAAGCCCGCATCAAGGTAGTATACCAATCAATAGATTCGACAGGAACTAAAGCCGTTAAAACATACGTTTCCGAATCTACGCCCCTTGGGTAGATTACTTTCCCGAACTTGCTGATGTGATATTTTTGATATCCGAAATAAGGTTTAGCCGCAGTTTTAATAGGAGTCCAAGATTGACCGACCTCTGTCGGGTCGAAATCTTCAGGATTGACTAATTGAATACCTCGATATAATTTGATTCTACCACGATGATAACTGGCCGAAATAAGTAACTCCTCGATGTATCTCGCTGCAAACTTTTCGATTGCATCTTCAAGAGAGCCATAAGAACCTACAACAGAACCTTGAGCATCCAAATCTTCTACAATTGCGCCAAACGCAAACAAGTCTCCCGCCAAGAATTTATCGGACCACTCCGAAAAAGCCTTTGAAAACATGGAATAACCATATTGGTCTCTTACGTCTTCATTCATGACGGCTTCTAAAGCAGGAGGTCCATACCATTTTTCCTCGGCTTTCTTAGTTTTCTTGTCCGTCTTGTCCTCGGGAACGGGGCGACTT
>Ga0209232_1001389_pt1 | contig 13066 bp, 20 predicted proteins | sample ETNvirenome_2_60_FD_184066 | JGI IMG/M metagenome (GOLD analysis project Ga0209232, IMG submission 184066) | Marine viral communities from the Pacific Ocean - ETNP_2_60 (SPAdes) (version 2) | ecosystem: Environmental > Aquatic > Marine > Oceanic | place: Pacific Ocean | collected 2013-06-22
GAAGCTTTAACAGATGGTAGAATATTTGAAGTATCTACACACCATGAAGATTCAGATTCTTATAGAGTATTACCAGGAGATAGTCAAACAGAAGTGTGGAAGAGTGTAGAAGAGTTTGAAAGGGATAACGGATTAGGAGATAAAAAATGAAAGTATTAATAATAGGAGATAGTTGTAAAGATATTTTTGTGTATGGTTACATCAATAGATTGACACCAGAGGCACCTGTTCCTGTCTTTAATCCTACGAGAGAACTAAGTAATGATGGGATGGCAAAGAATGTGGCTAATAATGTTGAGGCTTTAGGATGTACAATATACACCATAACAAATCCTAATAGTATTAAAAAAGTACGATATGTGGACGAAAAATCAAAACAATTGGTTTTAAGGGTTGATGAACATGATTATTGTGATAGAGTTGCTGTTGAATTACCAAAGGGTAACAAGTGTAAAATAGGATTGGGTGGAGACGTAGAGGTAGGTGCTATAATCATATCAGATTATTGTAAAGGTTTTTTACATGAAGATGATATAGAATATATTGCCAAAAACAATATCAATGTATTTGTTGACACTAAAAAAGAACTTGGTGATTGGATAAACGATGTTGATTATTTAAAAATAAATTCATTAGAGTACGAGTCGAATAAAAAGTTTTTTAAAGATAACGAGATAATAAATAAAACTATCGTCACTAAAGGTAACGAGGGTTGTCTTTTTCAAGGTAGAATATATCCAACAGAGGATGTTCTTGTAAAAGATATTTCAGGTGCTGGAGATACATTTATTGCTGGTTTAGTTGTAAAATATTTAAAAACAAATGACATTGAAAAGGCTATCGATTTTGCTCAAGAGTGTACCAAAATTGTGGTACAAAAACATGGGGTTTCTACTGTATGAAGACAACCATTTTCTTACCTACTAGAAAAAGACCATCCTTTATGATTGGTACAATATTATCTTGGCTTCTAAAAGCTAAACATCCTGAGAATATAAAAGTGGTTATCTTAGCTGATGATGATGATGTGGAAACTAAAAATACATATGATGCTTGGAATGGTGTATTAAAAAAAGGAAATTTTTTAGGTGGTGGTATTGAAATAATTTACGACAGACCTTGTGGATGGAATAACGTACCAGATAGAATAAACAGAGAGATATCTAAAACAGAGGACATCGCTTTTGCTATGACCGATGATTTAATTTGTCAACATTCAGAATGGGATGTCAGACTCAAACAACAATTAACTGATTTAAAAGGACTTGAGGGTAAGTGGGAAATTCCAGCAGTAATAGGACTAAAATGTTACAACATGAAAAAGACTTTACCTGATACTTGGGGGTGGACTAAAGGTTACGCTAACGTATTCAAGACTTACTCGCCTTGGTCATCAGGTGATATCTTTATGCAAGACCTAAAAAACAGAACTCGTATGCCATATACTGATGCTGATATAAGATTCTATCATGGTCAGAGGAAAAAGAATCAAGGTTTTTCAAGAGATTCTACAGAAGAATTTGGATATAGTCAACCTCATCCTGAAAAAGATAGGGACAAATGGATTGAAGAATTTGGTGAGGAAAGGATGAAAGACAAAGAGTGGTTGAAATGGTATTTAGAAAGAAAGAGAAATCAAGGTGACCTTGACCGTTTAACAAAAGAGTATCAGAACTGGCACACACATCAAAAAAGGTAGATAAAATGAAAAAACTAATATACACTCTGGCAGTTAACAAAGAAAAACGAGAGGTGGACGATGCTGGAATTCATGAAGTTACAAAACAGAGTTGGTTACATTATTGTAAAAAATATGACATAGACTTTTATGTGATTGACAAACCACAATTCGATGTAGGTACGCCACATTGGTTTAGATACTTTATTTTTGATTTGAAACCAGACTATGATAGATATCTTTACATAGATTCGGATGTCATGGTTCATTGGGATTCTCCTGATATATTTGATTATTACAATGAGTTGGAAAAACTATATGTAGTCAGAGATAATTCTGGTTTAAGTTGGGTTTGGGAAAGTATAAATGCTTATAAACAATTATTTGAAGGTATCGATTTAGATTGGGAAAGATATTTCAATTCAGGCGTACAATTATTTGACCAAAGTCACAAGGATTTATATCAATCATTTAAACAATTTTATATTGATAACTCTGAAAGTATATTTGATTTTCAAAAACAAGTTCGTAAGGGTTTTGACCAAACGCCATTTAACTACTTTAATACCTACAATAATACTGATATACATTTCATGTCAGAAAAGTTTAATTTAGTTCACATGGCTAGAAAAGAGATATTACAAAATTATTATTTTATGGACATGGGTTGGTTTTGGCATTTTAATGGTATACCAAGAGATTTTCAAGATGGATTTATAAAACAATTATGGGAAAAGGTTAAGAAAAATTATGAGTGATATATTAAAAAGAAAGTATGTAATTGGAACTCATGTGATGTGGTTCGAAATAGAAATGTATGCTGACTTTATAAAGGGTATGGTTAATCTTTTAGAGACAGTAGAAAACACAGAGAATGTAACTATAGACTTATGTTTTAATATGTTGCAACATTTTGAAAAAGTTGATGAAGATAAAATAAAAAAACATGAGTTGTATATAAAATTCAAAAGGGGTGTTGCTATATTAGAAGAGATGGGTTTCATTGTTAACTATGAAGTAAAAGACAAAGACGATGAGTTTTATTTTCATGCGGATTATAGAAGAGATTTAAATTACAACTATTGTAAAAAAGTGGATTATGTGATGTGGGGTGAAACAGATAGTTTTTTTCCACGAGAGGCATTTCAAGTAGTAGAAAGACTAGCAGAGTATACAGACGAACAAAATATTCACAGATATTTATTAAGTTTTTCGGATAGAAAAATGTGGGATGCGAGTTGGGATCCATTAGTTCATGTGGACTATCGTGATATAGAATTTGTTGATGATGATAAGGGACATTTAAATCCTAATCAAGCAAAGTCACCGATGTCAATAGAAAAAATGAATACGATAAATGGTAGGGCAGATGATTTTGATTTTTCATACATTACCCATCCCAAACTGAGTGGTGCTTGTTTGGTATTATCATCAGATTTTATCAAGTCTGGTATCAACATTCCATCTTGTTTATTATATAATGATGATGAGGGATTATCAATCATGTCTCATAAATTATTAGGACAAGACTATTTACAATTTGTGTGTCAGAATATCTTACATGTTCATGCTAGAAGACATCCACAAAAGAGAATGTATGTAAAGAATGAGGATAATCCATATTCATTTATCAATCAAAAGAACGATAGTTTTCAACAATTTTTAAAACTATCAAAAGAGAACATAGATAAATTAATATCAGGTAAAGGTAAGTTTAAAGAGTATGATGATTTGAAAAAAATATTGGAGTCAAAATGAAGAGAGTATTAATTACAGGTATTAACGGAATGGATGGTAGTCACCTTGCTGACTTTCTTTTGGGAAAGGGGTATGAAGTCTATGGTATGGAGAGAAGAACATCAAGTCCAAACAGAGTCAACACTGGACATTTAGAGGGTAAGATAACATTTTTAAATGGTGACTTGACAGACCAAAATTCATTGGTTAGGTGTTTAGTAAAATCAAATCCACATGAGGTTTACAATCTTGCTGCTCAATCATTCGTGGGTGAGAGTTGGAACACGCCTGAACAAACTGGTGATGTTACTGCTCTTGGTGCCTTAAGAATGTTAGAGGCTGTAAGAGAGTCAGGAATTAAAGATATAAGATTCTATCAAGCGTCAACCTCTGAACTTTATGGTAGAATGATTGAGAATCCAGCAAACGAGAACACACCTTTCTATCCTCGTTCACCCTATGGAGTTGCTAAATTATATGGTCATTGGATTACAAAGAACTATAGGGAATCATATGATATGTTTAATGTTAGTGGTATTCTTTTTAACCATGAGTCAGAAAGACGAGGTATTGAATTTGTAACAAGAAAGATTACTGATGGTGTTGCTAAAGTATACTTAGGATATGAAGACCACATAAGGTTAGGTAACTTAGATTCTAAAAGGGATTGGGGATACTCACCTGATTATGTTAAGTCAATGTGGATGATGTTACAACAAGATGAACCTGATGATTATGTTATCGCTACAGGTGTAGAACATACCATTGGAGAATTTTTAGATGTCGCCTTTAAACGAGTTGGTATAGATGATTGGAGTAACTATGTTGTACAAGACGAGAGGTACATGAGACCAGCAGAAGTTGCTGTTCTGTGTGGTGATTCATCTAAAGCTCGTGATGTTTTAGGATGGAAACCAGAAACATCTTTTGAACAGATGGTACATAATATGGTAGACCACGATATAGGTTCATTGTCATGATAAAAATAAAAATAAGAGAACCATTTGTTGGTAAAAATAGAATTTCTTTCTTTGGTTTTTATGCACTTAAAAATCAGTTAAGAGATTATAGTATAGAAATAACAGATTCTAATGATTATGATTACCTATTTGTTGGTGCTCATAATATATTGAATAAGGGTTTGAGTTTAGAAGATAGTATTGACTATGGTCTTGAGAGTTGTAAAGATATTAGTGGTGATTATTTTTTATTTGATGGAAGTGACTCCACATCTTTAATTGGCTCATACGAAGTATTTGAACAAAGTGATGCTAAATTTTTATTTAAAAATCAATTATTAAAAAATAGAGAGGACTATTTAAAACCGACTGTATTAAACAAGTGGTTTTTTGGAAATGGTTCTGATTTGGACAAAGGTTATGACATACCAAAAGATGTTTGGGATAGAATAAAATTATCTGGTTTCAATCTTGGTTACTTTCAAGGTGATAGATTTAGACCTGATGTTTATAAAGAACACCCAGTGTGTACAGAAAAAACCATAGATTTGTGTGCTATATATCAAGGGTTTCATAAGAAAAATACAGAACATCTAATTAGAAATGATATGTACTATACAAAACATAGAGGTGGTGCGTGGGATATCATAGGTGATAATCCTGGCTATACTTTTGTAAAAGATAAATTACCATTTGATGAGTATATGAATACATTATATAAATCTAAACTCGCATTGTCACCATTTGGTATGGGAGAAGTTTGTTACAGAGATTTTGAGATACTTGATTTGGGTGTTGCTATGTTAAAACCAACTATGGAAAATGTTGTAACCACACCAAATTATTACATAGAAAATGAGACGTATATTCCTGTCGATTATGATTGGAAAAATTTAAACGAAGTTGTCTTGGAAACGCTTGACAATAACGATAAAATTGAGTATATTATAGGTAAGTCAAGAGAGACGTACAAGGAGATATATTCTGCTCATAATTTTTGTATGTATTGGTATAATTTTTTTGCTAATTTAAGTGGAGTTGAAAATGATTAATTTTATACAAATTGGTACATCTAATGCACACGACCATTGTTATCGTTTTGTGAAAGACCAAGATATAGAATTTGGTGTGTTAGTTGAACCTATGAGTGAAATGATGACATTGGCTAAAGAGTGTTATGGTTCATTGTTACAAGAGAAAAATATAAGTACGGAGACTATTGCTATAGTTCCTGAAGATAGAAAAGAAGACAAGGTCACAATATGGTATCATTGGCCGAACACGGCATTCAACTCTATTTTTAAAGAACATACAAATTCATTTAACCAACCAGATCCTGTAAAGAGTTTTGAGGTTGATGCTATGACCATAAATGGGTTGTTAGAAAAATACTCAGTTACAACCTTAGACTATTTGTTTGTTGACACCGAAGGATTGGATGGTGAAATTTTGATGTCAATTGATACGGACAAGTATACAATAAAAGAAATTATGTTTGAACATCATCATCTTAGAAGAGGCAAATATGGAATGAACATCTTGAAAGAAAAGTTTGAACCTCTTGGATATACGTTTAGTGGGGTAGATTCTTTAAATACGAGAATAAAATTAACATGATAACCACCACTATATCTACAAATAATAATTTAGATTACTTAAAACTAGCAATTAAGTCGGTAAGACAAAATGCTTATCACAAGGACATGCCTATAATTGTTCACGCTGAAAATTGTAATGATGGTACTATTAATTGGTTAGATTCTAATTACACAAAATATGATTTAGAATATTATATAGACAATAACAATGACCCGAAAGGTATAGGTGGTGGCATGAACTTTTGTGTCGATAAAGTCAAGACCGAGTTCGTGAATATTATTCATTCTGATATGTGGATTGCTCCTAATCAAGACTTGGAATTATTGAAGTTGTATGATGATATCGGAGATACGAAATTAATTGCTTCGTCTTTTAGAATACAACCAAGAATATTTGTCAACGATCCTGATTACAGACCTGGCACGGTGTTTGTAGATACGGATGAATTTGGAGCATATGCTGAAGATTTTGATTCTAATTCATTTGATAAGTGGGCTACAGAGTTTTCACAAATGAATGGTGAGTTAGAAGTTCGTAAAGGTGGTGGTGCTGGGTTCTTCTGTAGAGTCGAGGACTATAAATGGATAGGTGGGAATGATGATTTGTTTAGACCAGCTTCGTGGGAAGATAAAGATTTATTCATCCGTATGCAGTTAGAGGGATACGAATTTAAAATGATACCACAATCTGTTGTATGGCATTTCTCTGCTCGTGGTAGTCATTTTAGGGATGAGGCTAAAGATAAGTTTCATATGAAATCAAAAAGACAACAAGAGGCAGAAGAAATTAACATGCGTAAATGGGTGGATAAATGGGGTAGATTACCAATTGAAGATGAAGATACTTTCGTAGTACCAATTGAGGGTACAGATGTACCTACAAGAATCGAGTGGAAAAGCTATGAGTAAAATTTTATTAGTTATAACAACATACAATCAATCACATTATACTAAGTTGTGTTTTGAATCACTTAAGAAATTAGACGACAACATAGATGTTTTGGTTGTTGATGATTATAGTACAGATGATACTGTTGATATTTGTAAAGAATATGGTTATCGTGTCATAACAAAAGATGAACCAAAGGGCTTAACTGATTCTTGGAATATAGGATATCGTGAGTTTTTGGGGACTACTGAAGAAGGTACTGATTATGACTACTTTATACTTGCTAATAATGATATCTTAATTCCAAAAGGTGCTATCGGAGAGTTGGTTTCTACCTTTAAAAAATGGAACTCAAGTTTAGTAGTACCAATGTCTACTGAATATGGTGTTGGTCACAACCTCACACAAAATGTTAATAACTATTATCATGGTCTTGAGGTTGATGAGCCAGAAGATTATCAAAATGTTCAAGATGAAATACTAAAAGTAAAAGAGGAAATGAGAAACTCTAATAATCTGTACTTGTGTGATCCTGCTAGAATGAAAATGTTTAATGGGTTTTTCTTTATGATGAATCGTGATATAACCATTTATGAGCAAAATGAAGACGAACTTTTCAAGACAGATAAAATCATGACAAAAAATGAAGACCAATTTAATTGGGATAATTTAATTACAAACGATGATTTTTCAATGTTATGTAAGACATCATTTGTATTTCATTACAAAGGCGTATCTACCTTTAAAGTGTTTGATAATTACAATAAGATATCCAATGATATACCAGAGTGGAAAAGACAGAGGGAGTTAAGGGGTGGATAGAATAACCTATGATATAGAGAATTATTTGTTTAGAGACATAGTGTCACAATGGTTTTTTAATCGTGGTATTTTACCCTATTTTGGTTTACCGAGTTTACACTCTGAACGAGACTATGAATTGTTTGATAGAGAACATGACCAATCTACAATATGGCATAAGTGTTTTTATGAAATGATTAGAGAAGATAAAAGTTTTGATGATTCATATACAGATTTTTTACACGACATAATTAAACCAAGATTTGGAGAAGAAATAGTCTATCAAAAAATACCAACTTTTAGAGTTCACTTACCAAATAATGTATCCGTTGGAGAGTTTCATAAAGATAAACATTACAGAGATGAGAAGTGGGCTGAAAAAGTAGAGGAGTTAAACTACTTTGTACCATTAACAAAGGCATATGGAACTAACACGATATGGGCAGAGACCGAAGAAGATTTGGGAGACTATCAAGAAATGAAGGCTGAGTATGGTGATTGTATAGAGTGGAGTGCTAGTAAATTAACACATGGTAATAAACAAAACATAACGTCAATTACTAGGGTTAGTTTTGACTTTAGAGTTATACCTAAATCAAGGTATATAGAAAGTGAACATTTAACAATTAACACCAAGATACCGTTTGGTATTGGTGGATATTATGAGGTTTTATAATGGATGATAGAATAATTAGTTTTATACAACCAAGTAGAAACAATCTAAAGTATCTACAATGGTCTTACAATAGTATCAGAAAGAATCTCGGATACCGACATGAGATATGTTGGGCTGATGATTTCTCTGATGATGGAACTTGGGAGTGGATGCAAGAGATTGCTGAAAAAGATAAGAATGTAAAGATACATCGTAATGAAGGTCCTACAAGATTAGGTCACACTATACTTTATGATACGTTAGTAGATATGGCGACAAGTGATATTGTAATGATATACCACGCTGATATGTATGCGTGTCCTAATATGGATGTAGAAGTTCTAAAACATTTAGAGAGAGGTAAGGTGGTATCAGCTACAAGGATAGAACCACCACTACATCCTGATGGTCCTGAAAAGGTATTACAAGATTTTGGTATAGAACCAGAAGAGTTTGATGAACAAGGATTAATAGATTTTGTAAATCAAACTTGGGAAGGGATGCCAGAAGATAAAACTACTGAGGGTATCTTTGCTCCTTGGGCAATATACAAAGACGACTTTTTGGCGATAGGTGGTCATGATCCTTTATATGCTCCACAATCAAAAGAAGACTCTGATATCTTTAATAGATTCCAATTGGCTGGTTATGAGACAATACAGACTTGGAGTGGTTATGTTTATCATATGACTTGTAGAGGTTCACGATTCAAAGATGGAGCTATGAGAAATCCAGCAGGTCAAGTGTTCATGAAGGGTAGAGAATCATCAGAGTGGTTAGCTCAGAATCTAAGGTCTACTCGTAACTTCATTCGTAAGTGGGGACATATGGTTCAACATGATGAGTATCTTAAACCAATAGTTCCACCAAAATATGATGTTGCTTTTGTAGTTTATCGCTGTAGTAAACAGATGTTGTATGAGTTAGAGCCTTGGTGTAGTAAAATATATTTAGACCTAAGTGATTCAGATATTATGGGTGAGTATGTAAAAGAAGAACAACCAAATACTCAGTTTGATTTGGATGAGAAAATAAAACTATATGGACATAATAAAATATCAGAGTTACATGATATCTGTGTGGAGTTCAACGCTGAACAATTGAACAATGAAAACTTTCAAGTGCTAGTTAACTTATCAAAAATGCTACAAGATAGTGGAGAGATAGGTGAGATGGAATACGATATATTTAAGTTTTACATCAAATCACTTGAAACATACGAAAAAAACTTAGTCGTTTGTAAGACTAACTAACTATTTATAAGTGTAATAAGAGGTTATAATGGAAAATAAATTAGGTTCTTACATCAATAATTTGATGACCACCATAGTAGATAAAGAAGAAAGATTTTTTATCAGAAGTCTAGCATTTAATGAATTGACTTCTCTGAGTAATAATATTAACGAAGTGTTAACAAATTACGATGAGTTAGAGAAGATTGCTAGACCAACTGAAGAAAAAGACAAAGACCAAATAGAAATTAAATTCGGAGACAAAAATGGCAAAAATAAGTAATCAAGCCTTGGTAGAGTTAAGGAAAGTTAGAGCTGCACTTGACGACATGTACGATAAGTTACAAAAACCTTTGTACAATAAAGTTGTAGCTGCTAAAGTATCCTATAAAGAGGTTAAACCCTTTGATTCTGTTCAAGAAAACTTTGAATATATCTCACAGATAATCAGAGATTTAGAAGCTGGAGAAGAATAATGGCAAACGACCACGCTAAAGACCGATACGATCCACCAAAAGTGGGTAGTGATTGGGAGAAAGAATATTTCGGTGACGTGAATATCGGAGAGGTATTCAGACTTAAACCAGATAGTAAAGCTAACGCATTTCGTAAAGTTAAGGATGGAGTTGCTTTTGATATTACAGAATCAAAAGAAATTCAATTAGTAGACAGAGACGAAATCTATGTCAAGTCGTAATTTTCAAAAACCAATACGAATAAAAGGACATCGATTAGTCCTTACTAAAAAGATGATTGAAGATGCTCAATCTCAAACTAAATCAAACATGGCTGCTGCTAGATGGTTAGGTGTAAGTTACCTAACCTATCGTAAGTATGCTAAAACGTATGGTTTGTTTGAAAAACATCTGAATCCATCTGGTGTCGGTATCAAAAAAGGTTATGGTAAGTGGATAAAGTCACTTGACCAAATCCTTGATGGGAGTAAGAAGTATCGTATGAGAGCTGGGTATATTAAGAATCGACTCATAAAAGAAAAGTGGGTTGAAGAAGAATGTAGTTCTTGTGGGTATAATGAAATCGTCATAGGAAAAGAATCAGTTGCTCTTCGTTTAGATTATGAAGATGGAGATGTAACTAATAACAAATTAGAAAATCTGAGATTGTTATGTCCTAATTGTTTTTTATCACATAACGGACATATGCCGTCATCAGAGAGGTTTTACAAATGAAACAAAAAGCAATATTAATAAAAGACTTTTACAATGACAAGGGTGCTCTTCATCGAGAAGAGAAAGTAGTAATAGAGGAAAAAGTTGGTAATGGATTGGTTAGAATCAGTACAGAAACAGGTGGTATATTTACAATCCCAAGGCATATTCTTAAATTAATTCCTTGACAAGTTCCTTTTTTCTTTGTATATTATTACTATGAACAAAGTAATAAATTGTACAAAAGAAGATAATCCATTAATACATAAAAAATTACGAGAGGTATCAGTTGAAGAAGGACTTTCTATCGCAACGGAACTATTTCAGATACTTAACAAAAGAGGGGACGGCATTGGGTTGGCAGCTAATCAAGTGGGAATTGATGCACAAGTGGCCGTTGTCAATGTTCGTGAACCTTTGGTACTCATCAATCCGAAGATTATATCGAAGGAAACTGAGATTCCTTTTTATGAGGGTTGTCTATCTTATCCAGGCAAAGGAGTACACACCAAACGATACAGAGATGTAATCATATCCACAGAACAATCCGAGAGTGATTGGTATTTTAGTGGAGCAGATACACCTAAAGATACTAAAGGTAGTTGGGAAAAAGAACAATCTAATAACGAAGATGCCAGACTTAGGGTATTAGAATCTGTATGTGTACAACATGAAATTGACCATCTAAATGGTGTTATCTGTATGGATAGGAAGGTAAATACTACTATTGTTAAGGATGCAAAGGTTGGTCGTAATGAACCATGTCCTTGTGGTAGTGGAAAGAAATATAAGAAATGTTGTATAAATAAGGAGTCATAATGGCAAAACAAAAATCAATAAATAAAAAGTTAGACTATGAGACTGAATTGTTGGTAATCACTATGGAGGAATGTGGTGAGATGATTGAGGCCTGTAGTAAAGCTATTCGTTGTGAGGATTACAAGGACAATGACCGTCTTATAGAAGAAGTGGGAGATGTTCTATGTATGATAGAGTTAATGAAAAATCGAGGAATGTTAAGTAGTAGAGATTTGAACAACAGAGTTCAGATAAAGAAACTTAAGTTATTACAATGGAGTAATTTAATAAAATGAATATAGGTTATGCGTGTATCAACATGCAACTGAGTTATCCTCAGAAGTATGGTGGTAAGGAAAGGGGAGTGAAACCAATCACTACAGGTCGTAGTATGATTAAGAGAACGTTTCAAACTAAGGGTGTTGATTATGCTAGTGAAATTGCTCTGGCAAATGCTATGGACTTGGATAAGATTATTGATTGGAATATAATGAATGGTTACAAGTTTTTTCGTATTACAAGTGGACTAGCACCTTGGAAGTCTGAGTACGAATGGACAGACCTTAAAGATTTGAAACAAATTCAGATGTATCTACATTCTGCTGGTGTCAAGGTAGATACACATGGTGTTAGAATTACATGTCATCCAGGTCCTTTCAATGTTCTAACTTCACCACATGAACACGTTGTAGAAAATTGTGTTGGTGATTTGACAATGCATGGTGACACATTTGATATGATGAATTTGACTCGTACACCATACAACAAGATTAACATTCACATTGGTGGTGCTTACGGAGACAAAGAATCTTCTATGGAGAGATTCTGTAAGAACTTTGACAGATTGCCAGACTCAGTTAAGACTCGTTTGACTGTTGAGAATGATGATAAAGCATCAATGTATTCAGTAAAGGATTTATATTATGGAGTATACAAACGTATTGGGATACCTATTGTTTTCGATTACCATCACCACAGATTTTGTGATGGTGGACTATCAGAGAAGGAAGCTTTGGAAATGGCTATGTCAACTTGGCCAAAAGATATTGTACCTGTTGTACACTACAGCGAGAGTCGTAGTAAGGAACGACTTGACGAATCAATTAGACCTCAAGCCCATTCTGATTATGTATACGATTATATTGATAACTATGGTCATAATATTGATATTATGATTGAAGCTAAACATAAGGAGTTGGCTGTTGCTAAGTATCTTGAGTTACATGGTTGATAGAGTACAGAAATATTTATTCTTAGTATGGTATAAACGACATTTGAAAAAACGAATAGAAAAAAATAACTTCGGTAGACGAGAGGAGTGGTAATGAAACCGATAAAAGTAGTCAGAAAATTAGTTGAAGATACTCCTAATGACATGCAATTAGGAGAACTTATTAGACAATATATTAGGGAACAATACGGATGGAAAAAAATAAAGACAAAGAATGGCCATGGCCTAGTCAACCGATGAATTGGATTGAAGGAATGCACATGGAAATGAACAGAAAAAAACATCTACAACCAGATGCTAGTTTCAAAGACACGATTCT
>Ga0209232_1001390_pt1 | contig 13061 bp, 16 predicted proteins | sample ETNvirenome_2_60_FD_184066 | JGI IMG/M metagenome (GOLD analysis project Ga0209232, IMG submission 184066) | Marine viral communities from the Pacific Ocean - ETNP_2_60 (SPAdes) (version 2) | ecosystem: Environmental > Aquatic > Marine > Oceanic | place: Pacific Ocean | collected 2013-06-22
TACCGTATTGTCTAAATTTGCAACAGGAAAACATGCTTTTGGCATATCAGACCGATCTGGATTCAGATATCGGTTAAAAGATATGCGTAAAGAATGGAACGGTTTACTTGTTGGTAGAGATGAATGGGAAGAAAAACACCCTCAATTACAACCACTTAGAGCCGTTCCTGATCCTCAAGCGTTAAAAGATCCTAGACCAGAACAAGATTTAGATGAGCAAAGAGATATACAATATGGCTATGATCCTGTTGGTTTTAGAGACATACCTGGAATTACACCACCAAATAATTTAGTTGCAGATGGAAGTGTTGGTACTGTAACGATAACTACATCAGATTCTGGTAACGATGATATTACGCCTTCTGGAGTAATCGCAAATGTTTCTGTGGGGTCTGTTACGGTTAATCCTACCGCAACTGCTCCAAGTTTTGATAGCACAACAACAACACTAGACTCTACTACAGACACATTTGACGAGGGATAGAACATGGCTTTACAAAGTGTAGGAATAGGAAGCAGCGCAAACGATGGGAATGGTGACACCCTTCGCGCAGGCGCTACTAAAATAAATGCTAACTTTACAGAAATATATGCGGCACTTGGAAACGGTTCAACTCTGACTGATATTATAGACTCAAATGGCGTTATAGATGTAAGTTCTGGCGCAAATAAAATTGTATTTTATTACAGCGCACTTAGTGATTTGCCAAGTGCGTCTACATATCATGGCGCTGTGGCTCACGTTCATGCAACTGGAGGTCTATATTTCGCGCACGGTGGGGCATGGATTCGAGTAAATGATGAAACAACTGGTCCTGTAACTAAATATACAGCAGGGACAAATGGTTCATCTGCTTATACATTTACTGGTCCAGGGGCTACATCTGGAGACAATCCAAACTTTACTTTTTATAAAGGACATACTTATCTCATAGATAATACGTCTAATGTAGGGAGTCATCCTTTGCAAATTAGAACCTCTGCGGGAGGTTCTGCGTTTACCACAGGGGTAACAGAAAATTTTAATTCTACTACAGGATTGACACAATTCATTGTACCACATGAGCCTAGTGACACATCTTTAGTGTATCAATGCACAAGTCATGGTAGTATGGTAGGGAATATAACAATAGTGTGATGACATGAGCTTTACATATTTACAGTTAAAAGATGCTATAAAACAGTACGCAGAGTACGAAGAAACAGGTTTTGTAAACAATATACCATTGTTTATTAGATTATCAGAAGAACGTATTCTTAAAAACGTACAGCTTAGTCTATTTCGTAAAAATGCAACAGCACAAACAACAGCATCTACACAATATATAAAAGTTCCATCCGATTTTCTTGCACCATTTTCTATGAGTATGACAGGATCTAATGGAGATAAATTCTTTTTAGATTTTAAAGATCCAAGCTTTTTACAACAATATACACCAGATCCTACCACGACAGGATTACCGAGATATTATTGTGTTTTTGATGTTGATAATTTTTTAATGGCACCCACACCAAATGCTGCTTTTACCGCAGAACTTCATTATTTTTATAGACCTCAAAGTATTACAGAGTTATCTGATAGCGGTACAACTTGGTTGAGTGAAAACGCTGAAATGGCTTTGTTATACGGAGCAATGATAGAAGCATATATTTACATGAAAGGCGATCAAGATATGATGGCAATGTATAATAAACGCTTTGAAGAATCTATTGTTGGCATTAAGATGCTTGGCGAAGCAAAAGAAACGACAGATGAATATCGAACAGGAAAAGTAATTAGGGCTAAACAATAATGTTTAAAATAGACGTAAGTGTTCCTAAAGATGAATCTTTAGTTCAAGTAAATACAACTCATAATAGGGGTCTTACCCCTGATGAATTGTCTGCACAGTGCGTGGAGAAAATTATCGCAGTGTCAGACTCAGCGCATCCAGCAATCAGGGATCAGGCGCATGCCTTCTCTAAGCATCTGGAGAAACTGGTGGCCTACTATATGAGACAAGCTATTCACAGTGACCGTACATCTGTGTATAATGCGCTCAAAAATGCGGGTCATCCTGAACTAGCCGAGCTTATAAGGAGAATGTAAAATGGCATTTAGCGGCAACTTTATGTGTACATCGTTCAAGAAAGAACTGATGACTGCAACACACAACTTTACCAACTCAAGTGGTAATACTTTCAAACTAGCTTTGTATGATAACAGTGCTTCTTTCAACGCAGCGACCACAGCGTACACTACTTCTAACGAGGTAGGTAACTCTGGCACATATTCTGCGGGTGGCGGGACTCTTACAAACGTAACACCAACAACATCAGGAACCACAGCTTTGACTGACTTTGCAGATCTGACGTTTACATCTGCAACGATTACTGCTCGTGGCGCACTGATTTACAATGACTCTGCTTCTAACGATGCAAGTGTAGTTGTTCTTGATTTTGGCTCTAACAAGTCATCAACTTCTGGGGACTTTCAGATTGTGTTCCCAACACCTGACGCAAGTAACGCAATTATTCGTATTGCTTAACAACTAAGTTTGGAGTGCCGCTATGGTAAAACTGGTCAATCGTGCCAAGATGACAACCGCCACTACGGGTACTGGCACACTCACATTGGGTTCAGCGGTTGACGGTTTCCAAACTTTTACCGCAGCAGGGGTATCTAACGGAGATACTGTTAGATACTGTATAGAAGATGGTACAAGTAATTTTGAGTTAGGTTCAGGTGTTTTTACTGCTTCAGGGACAACTCTCACTAGGGTCGTCTCTGAAAGTAGCAACAGTGGCAATGCGATAAATCTATCTGGAGATGCCATTGTATTTATTACAGCGATAGCTGCGGATATACAGCCAACAACTTTTACGACTACAGTCTTTACCGCAACAGCTAACCAGACAACCTTTTCGGTGTCATATACCGTAAATTTTGTTGAAGTATTTTTAAATGGATCTAAACTTTCGGCAGCGGATTTCACCGCTACAAATGGCACTTCGATAGTCCTTGCTTCTGGTGCAACGGTAGGGGATACCCTTGATGTTGTTGCATATGGGACACAGACGATAGCAAATGTTTATACGCAATCTCAGTCAGACGCTCGATATTTACAGCTTACAGGTGGAACGCTTACAGGTGATCTTACTGGCACGACAAGCAATTTTAGCGGTGATGTAACTATTGCCGATAAGATTGTTCACAGTGGTGACACAAACACAGCGATACGTTTTCCTGCGGTTGATACGTTTACCGTAGAGACAGACGGTTCTGAGCGTATGCGGCTTAACGCAACAGGGTTACAAGCAACAGGGGATGTTATCATCCCTGACAAGATCGTACATGACGGTGATACTAATACAGCAATTAGATTTCCTGCGGCTGATGTTGTCAGCTTTGAAACAGATGGTTCTGAACGTGCTCGCGTAAACAACACGGGCATAAGTGTAACAGGAGCAGTAGCTCTTACAGGTAGTGTAAGCTTTGCTAATTGGACAATAACCGAAACAGGTGGAAGTTTATACTTTGCAACTGGCGGTGCAAATAAGATGAAACTAGACGCTTCTGGCAACCTAGATGTTGTCGGCAACGTTAATACAAATGCAACAATCTCCTAGTGAAAGGACACGAAGATGGCGATTAAAGTAGGTGGCACAGACGTAATTACTAACGCAAGACAGCTTAGTAATATTGCTTCTGTAGACAGTACAACTGCGGCTGCAATTACGGCAGCAGGGGTAGGGGCTTCTGATCCTATTACTTATTATAGTTTAACCAGTGACAATGTAAGCACCAGTGCTAAACATTTTGACAGAACGGATTATTTATATATTCAACAAGGTACAAAAGTTTATGTTTGGGATAAAACAAATAAAACTGGTTCTGTTACTACTATTACTGGCTTAAACAGCATTGATTTTATTAGTGATACTCTTGCTGTAGGCACTTCAAATTCAGGTATATTTAAAATTACTGTAAGTGGAACAACTCTTACAAAAGGAACGCAAGCTGATCTTCCTTCTACTTCTGGAGGTTACAGTCATTATGGAGGGTTAGAAAAAGCTGTTGGTCTGAGTTCAACTCAAGCTGCAATACTTACATGTTATTGGAATCCTGCGCCTGATTATTATTTTCACTATGCTTTTGCGGCTGTAGACATTTCAGGATCAACACCAAGTATAGGAACTCTTGCGTTTTATACTACTACCAACCAATACCAAAACATTAATTGGCATGGCGCAAGAGCTAGAAACGGAAATCAATTTATTGCTACTGGAAATCATTCCCATAGCACTGGAAATAGTTTTACTGGTTTATTTCATGCAAGTGGAACAACGTTGAGTCACACTGTAGTTAATGCTCAAACTGGTTCAAACTATGGGCCAAATGGCAGTGATATGCGACAAGCTTATCCTTATAATCAAGGGTATGCTCTATCCTATATTCCTAACGCAGCAAATGAAGGATATTTTGTAGGCGCACATCTTTCTGGTAGTGGATATCCTAACCTTGCCGCAACTGGTTTTGCAAATACCACAAATGCAACTTCCGCAGGTTTTACTATATTATCTCCTAGTGGTGCGCCACAATGTTCAAATGGTTATTTAAATCGTATAAGCCCTATTCCGACTACCACTAACAACGGACAGTATTATATTTATCAATATCAGGCGTATGCCGTATCTGCTAAAAATATTTATCGTGCTATTTATCGAGTACAAAGCGGAACTTCGGTATCTGTAAATAATGGCAGTATTATAAGTACTGCTCCCCATACTACAGAAACAGACTCTTATATTCATCCTATTGCTTCTAGTAATACATTTTTGAATTTTTTTGATGCTAGAGGGAGTACTTCTGACAACATGCAACCTCAAGTTAGGTTTTTTACTGTAGATACAAGTAACCATTCAATTAGCTATTCAGGAAGGAATAATTTACCTACCTCTGGTAGTATCAGAAGTACCATGTGTACAATACCAACTCAGCCACTTGTAAAAGGTAGTTATTTATATAATTTCGAAACTAATTTTTACGCTAAATCTAATGATCTCTATGTTACACAAGTACCAGGACGTATAAATGCTTATATTCCTTATGAATCTTCAGGTGAATATGGTGTAGGTTCAGTTAGAGTAGTTAGTGCAAATTTAGGAATTGTTTTTGATTCTAATGGAACAAAGATAGTAGAAGTCACTGAGTAAGAAAGGTTGATAGATGACTAGAGCAAGAGACTTAGGTGATTTTATAGCAGACGGCGCAGCGGCGGAGCTTGTCGTAGATACAACTACGCTCGTAGTTGATAGCACCAACAATCGAGTCGGTATAGGAACTGCGAGTCCTAGTGTTCCCTTAGATGTGGTTGGTAGCACAAAACTAAGAGAAGTAGAGGCAACAGGTGATGTAAGCATTGCCGATAAAATCATTCACACAGGGGACACTAATACAGCTATACGCTTCCCTGCTGCGGATACTGTTTCGTTTGAAACGTCTGGGTCAGAAAGGTTTAGAGTAGCTTCTTCTGGACAGCTAGGGGTCGGAGGTGCTAATTATGGTACAGCGGGTCAATTATTAACATCAGGTGGGAATGGCGCTGCCCCTACTTGGTCAGATGCACCGTCCAGTGGAGCGTCTACTGGTTTTGTGTATTTTATGAGAGGATAAGAATATGGCAAATGGTCGTTTAGGAAAAGCAGCGGTAGCACCTGGAGCAACTTCTGCAATATACACAAACAGTAGTGGAGCAGAAGCATCGGTTACGGTGATCGCTTATTCTGAATTACCTACGAATCTTGATATTAGAATTGATACATCTTCTAGCGCCGTAACAGAAACAACAACTATTGTCTCCGAAGCTTGGGATACTTCTTATATCAGGTATTCTGTATCAAACACTGGATTTACAGATTCAAGTGCTATGGCTTATGTTGGAAGGGTTCAGTTTAACAACAAGTCAAACGTACAAGACCTACCAGTTTTTGAGTTTTATTCAGGTTCTGGCAGCACTACTTATACTATTTATAATAATGCCGATGCCGATACTAACACTAGTCAACAAAGAGCTACTTATGATGTTTATACGGCAGAACAAATAGACACAGGTGGAGATATTGTTATTCAAGACCCAGGTGCATCTGATAACAAAACCTTTAAAAGTTTTCCTGCGCCTACTACAGAAGACGAGTATTACAAAAATGTTTTTAATAGAACTGCTTCTGCTAGTGCCACATATACTCAAAGTATTACTTATGGTAATGACGGTGTTGTTGTTGATCCTTACCCTCTTGAGATAACTGGAACAGGCGGTGCGGTAGACGGTAAAAAAATGCACTGGATTGTGGGTGTAGATAACAGTGAAATGGTAGGAGTTTTTAAATATACTGGCAACGCGTTTGAACAGCAACATACGGGTGCTACAACTAGTGTTTGGTACAGATCAGCGAATGGTACGGGTATGAGTAACCCAAGCACCACTACCCCATATGCTTATTTAAGACTGCAACGAAGGATGGGGGCTATTGATCCTCATGGAAATGGTCAATATCCTGCCCTTTTCACTATGGATGATCAATATTGGAATAGCACTAGCGTAGGAACAGCGGCGGGTCGTTCAGTAAAAACTGCTAATAATTCTGTTTATTATATAACTAATTGTAGCTCTCGAACTGCGGGTATTATTCTTTATTTTGAGTACAACCCTAATGACGGCAAACACTACTGTGCTATAAGAAGCAGTAGTACAGCAAAGGTTTTTACAACCACTAGAGATGATCTTCTTTCTATTGGAACAGGAAATCGAACAGATGGCGTTTTTGGAACTAGTGACGCTTATGTATCCTATGACTCAAGTTTTGATCTTACTTTGAGTAATTACTCTATGACTGATGAACAAGTTTGTTTCAGGTCTATGAGGATTGGAACAAGTCTTTGGGTGTTAGTGGTTTCGGAGTTTAGTCAAACTACTGCGGAAGAAGTATTTTACTCAACCGATTTAGTAACTTGGACTGCTGCTGCAACTTTTTATGGTTCTGTTGATTATACTGCAACACAAGGTGCCGCTACAATTACTTCTAACTCTGGCACTGTTTCAGCTACTAAAACAAAAATTGGTGTTTTAGGAACAGACGGTATCTTGGAACAAGACGTAGCAATGACTCAATATGAAAGAACGGGAATTGTTTTAAGTAATGGCGATAGAATTTTAGTTCGTAATCGAGGGGCGACACAAACTGCTGTTGTTCAAGTAATGGGATATGAAGGGACTTAGTGATGACTAGAACAGTAATATCAGGCAGCGCAGGCGGAGGCAGCGGAACATCCTTAGCTCCATCCACACAAAACTGGGCAACTGGAACTTTTGGTACAGGGCAGCTTATGACATTTGGGGGCGCGGGGTCGTACACTTTTGTAATACCTACTGGAACCACAAGCATCAGAGTTCGCTGTTTTGGCGCAGGAGGTTCAGGTGGAAATAACACAAGTTATTCAGGTGGCGCGGGTGGTGGATTTGCCCTCGGAACTTTTACTGTTACCGAAGGATCTAGTCATACTGTAACCGTTGGTGCAGGGGGTTATAGTGGCTCAACTGGAGGAACTTCTTCTTTTGGATCGCTTATTTCTGCCACAGGTGGAACAGGGGGCAGTACAAACACTGGTCAAAAAACTGGTGGAACAGGATCAGGTGGCACTGTGAACTATAAAGGAGGGGACGCTCAAGGAAACTATTCTGGTGGTGGCGGTGTGGCTTGTATATTTGGTCCAGGAAACCCAGGGACCTATTCTGGCAGTACTTTACCAACAGGCTATAACGCTTTAGGCCGTATGGGTGGTGCAGGCGGTGGTCTTGGAAAAAACGGTACTTATTATACCAGTGACGTTAGAGGTGTAAATCTTGGAACTTTTGGTTTTAAAATGTATGGAGCAATCGGGCAGGTATCGGGCTCTCAAGAACCTTCACAATTTGCATTTGCTCCCGCTGCAATCCCTCAATGTGTTGATATGTTAGGCACTGGCCCAGGCGGTACGGCAGATCAAGGTAGAGGTGATGGCATAAATGGCGGTGGCGGTTCAGGTAATACAACACGCCCAGGTCGAGGGGGATGGCCTGGAGGTGGCGGCGGAAGCGGCGGACAAAATGGATATGGCGTTGGTGCAGATGGCTGCGTAATTGTGGAGTATTAATATGTATTGTAGATTAGTAAATAATGAAGCTGTGGACGTTGTTCCATCATACGAAGATAGGTTTCATCAAGGTTTACATTCTGAATTTGTAGAGTGTCCCGATGATGTGCAAGCAGGGTGGATTTATAATGCTGACGAAGATACTTGGTCAGCCCCACCAGAGCCAGAAGCAGAAGAAGAGGAATCTTCTGAGTAAACTTGGAGTAGCCTAAATGTTTTTTGGCGCAACATCAATATCTCAAGTACCGATAGGCGATGATGCGTCCGTTACTCGCGTTCTGGCAACAGGCGTTGGTGCAACAGGTACAGTTGGTGTTGTTTCCCTTGTTACAGACAACAATCTAGCAGCAGGCGGTCTTGTTGGTACAGGCGCTGTTGGATCGGTTGGCGTAGGTGTAGGCGGTGGTACAGTTGTCCTAGTTGGTAGCTTAACCGCAACAGGCTCTACAAACGATGTAACACCGATTACGAATGTAGATGTAAGTGTTACAGGAGTAGCAGGAACTGGAGAAGTTACATTGCCGACTATTACAGGTACGGCTCTAGTAAATCTTCCGACTGTTTCTGCTTTATCATCTGCGGTTGGTTCAGTAAGTGTAATTATCAACGTACAGCCAACAATTACAGGTCTTCAGGCTAACTCCGCTATACATCAGGTAAGCGTAATTGGCGATGCCATTGTTCCTGAAACAGGTCTTGCCGCTACCACAAGTGTTGGTACGGTGACACAAAGAACAACTGCTGTTATACCTGCTGCATCTTTAGTCGCTACAGGATCTGTGGGTTCTGTCACGGTTACAGGTGGATCTTCCGCTACAGTTGGAGGAGTTGCGGGTAGCGGTCAAGTAGGAAGTGTGTTAGTTTGGGGTAGAATAATTCCAGATTATGATACTATCTGGACAGAAATTGTAGCTGCGTAGGAAAGAACATGCCAAGTACATATGCAACAAATAGTGGTATAGAGCTTATTAGAAACGGCGAACAGTCGGGTACATGGGGTACAACCACTAATAATAATCTTAACATAGTTGACCGCCTTACCAACGGGGTTGGGACTATTAACTTGGGTTCATCTGGTGCCTCCCACACTCTTACAACAAGTGATGGAGCTTTATCAGACGGTCAGTTTAAAACCCTTGTTTTATCTGGGGCAACTCAAGCATGTACGATTACAATAGCTCCAAATGACGGTCAGCATATATACTTTGTAGTCAATGGATCAGGTCAAGCCTGTACGTTCAGTCAAGGATCTGGTGCAAATGTGACCGTAGCAAATGGTGACAATGCTATAATCTACGCTGATGGCGCAGGGTCTGGGGCTGCGGTTGTAGATATAACAGCTAATCTTGGCATGAGCAGTGTAAATATAACAGGCGGATCTATAACAGGGATTACTGATTTGGCTATCTCAGATGGTGGCACGGGCGGTAGTACAGATTCTGCTGCTCGAACAAACCTTGGCGTAGCCATTGGATCAGACGTTCTTGCTTACGATGCAAACTTACAGGGTTTTGTTAGTGCTCTTACTTTGCCTACTTCTGACGGCGCTGCAAATAGAGCTTTAACTACAAACGGGTCAGGGACTATAGGGTTCTCTAACCTTGCACCTAACACATCAATAGCCCTCAGTATAATTCTGGGATAGGAGATAGACATGGCAGAGCCAAATATTGCAGCATTAACTACAATGACGGGTAAGGTTAACGTAACCAACCTGACAACCAGTTCTCAAACATCAATTCTTAATAATCAAGGAAGCAATAACAAGGTTCTTAAAGTTAATCTTGTACGATTAGTCAACGTAGATGGTAGTGCAGCGAGAACTTGCACTGTAAGCTATCACAATGCCACTAACGCAGGTGGCACAGCTACAGAACTTGTGCAACTTAAATCTGTTAATAATAATGATTTTTTTGACGTAGTGACAAAAGATTCTCCTATTTATTTAGAAGAAAATGGAAGCACAGGCACTTCATTAAGCGCCACAGCGGGAACAGCAAATGATTTTAAAGTTATAGTGTCGTATGAAGAGATTAGTTAATGCCTTTATCCAAACTACAGTTCAAGCCTGGGGTCAATCGAGAGATAACCGCCTACTCTAACGAGGGCGGTTGGTTTGATATTGATAACGTTAGATTTCAAAAGGGCTACCCCGAAAAAATAGGTGGTTGGCAAAAGAGATCTACTAACTCATTTCTTGGAACTTGTCGTGCCTTACATCCTTGGGTTTCTTTAAATAGAGATCAATACGTTGGTGTTGGTACAAATCTTAAATATTATATTGATGAAGGTGGTTTCTACAATGATGTAACACCCTTACGTCTTACAACTTCTGCGGGGGCAATTACTTTTGCAGCAACAAATGGCTCTTCAGAACTAACAGTCAGTCACTCTAATCACGGTGCTGTTGTAAATGATTTTGTAACTTACTCTGGTGCAGCAAGTCTTGGTGGGTTGATTACGGCTGCTGTTCTTAATCAAGAATACTATGTAACAGAAGTGGTAAATACAAACAGCTACAAAATCAAAGCGAGAACCGCTGATACTTCTATATATGAAATAACATACAATGGAGGTTTAAACCCATCGTTGGTAACGGCTAACGGATCTGATACAGGTAACGGTGGTGGTTCTGTTGTAGGTGCCTATCAGATCAACACAGGGTTAGACATTGGTGTGTCTGGTGCAGGATGGGGTGCAGGAACTTGGTCTAGAGGTGCTTGGGGGTCTGCTTCTTCAGATGCAATTGTAACAAACACTCTTCGTCTTTGGTCACATGATAACTTTGGCGAAGATCTTTTGATGAATGTACGAGATGGTGGTATATATTATTGGGATGAAACTGGCACTCTCTCTTCAAGAGGTGTAAATATTACTTCTTTATTAGGGGCTAATAGTGCGCCTACAGTAGCAAAACAAATTTTAGTCTCTGATAGAGATAGGCACGTTATTGCTTTCGGATGCGATACGGAGGCAGATCCGGGTGTGCAAGATCCATTAGCAATTAGATTTTCTAATCAAGAATCTTTAACAGATTGGGAAACAAGATCTGATAATACGGCGGGTGAGTTAAGGCTTGGATCTGGTTCAGAAATTGTTACCGCCTTAGAAACAAGACAACAAATTCTAGTTTTTACAGACACAACTCTGTACTCAATGCAATTTCTTGGCCCTCCATTTACTTTTGGTGTAAATTCGTTATCCGAAAATATAACTGTTGCAGGGCCAAATGCAGCTATAGCTGTAGATGATAATGTGTTTTGGATGGGTAGAGCAGAGTTTTATGTGTATAGCGGATCTGTTCAAAAACTTCCTTGCATGGTTCGTGATTTTGTTTTTTCTGATATAAATGAAGAACAGCTTGAAAAAATTAATGCTGCGTTAAATACAGAACACTCTGAAATTTGGTGGTATTATCCCTCTAAAAATAGTCAAGAAGTAAATAGATATGTTGTTTATAATTACCTAGAAAAGGTTTGGTATTATGGATCTTTTGGTAGAACTGCATGGATTGACAGGGGTATTTTTGATTTTCCTTTTGCAGCAAATGCTGATGGTTATATTTATGAGCATGAAATCGGATTTGATGATGGCACAACTAATCCAATCACTCCAATCAATGCCTTTATACAATCAAGTCCTATAGATATAGGAGATGGCGAACAGTTTATGCTGTTGCGCAAAATGATACCAGATGTTGATTTTAGAGACTCTACTGCTACGCTCCCTGATGTTAACATAACATTAGATGTAAAAAATGTTCCAGATGGCACATATTCAAAAACAGAAACAGATTCTTTTGTAAAAACTCAAGCTGCTGCGGTAAGCTCAAGAACCGAACAATTAGATTTTAGGCTTCGTGGCAGGCAAATGCGGTTTAAAATTGAATCAGAAGATCTTGGTGTCACATGGCGTTTAGGCTCTCCGCGTTTAGATATAAGACCTGATGGGAGGCGTTAATGTCTAGACGTTTACCTCGTCCATATTTTCCCATACCTCCAGAGGAATATCAGAGAAATTATTTTTCAGAAGTTATTCGTGCATTTTCTGTATTTTTAGAGCAAATTCAAAACCCAGGAGATATAAGAGCAACAGATATAACTATAACTAATTTACCTACTGATGACAGTGGACTAGAAAATGGGGGATTATTCAGTCATAATGGCATTGTTAGAGTTCCATTAACCCATTCAGCTTTTCTTCGTGGATCTCAAGCTACAGGAACGGTTGGATCAGTAACAGTGAGTACGACATGAGCGATGATGAACACATTATAGTAATAGGAGATGGTTCTAAATTTAGACCATCAACATCCGTAGATACATTACAGTGCCATCACTGTGATAACGTAGTAGATACACCAGAAGAGGTTGCGTCTTATCCAGATGGAAAATGTCCAGACTGTGGAAAATCTTGGACAGAAGAAACTAAACGGCATACGGCTATTACCGTGACTGCGCCAGAGGCTATATCAGGAGAAGCCTGATATGGACCCCGTATCTTGCGTTGCCCTAGCGACAGGGGCTTTTAAAGCTCTTAAAGGCGCTATTGGAGCGGGGAAAGATCTGCAAGATATGACAGGTCAGCTTTCTCAATGGGGCAAAGCTTTTTCTGATTTTACCAATATAGAAGAACGAGAAAAAAACCCACCGTTTTGGAAAAAAACGTTCAAGGGTTCTGATGAAGAAACTGCTATTGAGATCTTCGCTAACAAGAAAAAAATGGAACAAATGAGGGCTGAAATTAAAGAGCATATCACTTGGCATTATGGTAAATCGGCATGGGATGAGGTGCTGCAAATAGAGGCTCAAATGCGTAAAAGACGGAAAGACGAATTATACAGGAAACAAGCACAAATTGATAGTCTTATTAACTTTGGAATTGGTGC
>Ga0209232_1001391_pt1 | contig 13056 bp, 8 predicted proteins | sample ETNvirenome_2_60_FD_184066 | JGI IMG/M metagenome (GOLD analysis project Ga0209232, IMG submission 184066) | Marine viral communities from the Pacific Ocean - ETNP_2_60 (SPAdes) (version 2) | ecosystem: Environmental > Aquatic > Marine > Oceanic | place: Pacific Ocean | collected 2013-06-22
ATATTATTTCATTGTTTATAATAGTAGACTCTTCTATTTGTGAGTTTTCATGATACCTAGGATTAACCTTTATTATAGGGTTATCTGGTAAATTAAAGCCATCTATATAATTAGCGTAAGCTAATCTATTGTCTCCAATAACAGTTTGAGTTTTTGCTCTTCTAGGAACTTTATCAAACAAATTCATTCCCTCTATAGGGTCTGTATAAGTGTATATTTTATCATTATAAAACTCTATTTTTGTGTACAGAATTGCGTCTGTCCACGCAGTATCATCTACAGAATAGGTTGTTTGCCAATTAGAAGCGCTATTTTTCACTTTTGCTATACTAAAAAACTCACCTCTATTACCAAAAGGTATTTCCCCTAAGTCTTTACATTTTCTAGCAGCAACCTCTATAAACTCAACCATTTGGGATGCGTTTCTAACAAATACATTTATTTTATTAGATGTAGATATTATTGCAGGGTCTTGTATATTACTATTAGTCATTAAGTTTAACGATGCGTTAACATCACTAATAGGAGACCAAGAGCTAACCTCTCCATCCCAATAATGGTATCTATATTTAAATTGCCATGAGAATCCAAATACATTATTTTTATCTCTTGTTTCATCTGTATCAAACCTATATATAGGCTTGTACTTAGGCATTCTTTTTATAACCTGTACAAACTCTAATTTTCTTTCTCTAGCGGTCATAAAATCACTTGGATGTGGGTCTAAAAAAGGTGATAAGGGTGAATAAAACCAAGCTGGATAGTATTTAGATTGAGGGAAATAAGAAACACCATTTCCGTCAAAAATTTCTAGCGTTGCTTTAGCTTTTTTTACATTTATAGAACAGGGCTCTCCACCTCCCCACACTTTTCCTTTACCTTTACTTTCTTCATTTAATTTTTTTGCGTTACCATATAGCTCATGGGTCCAGTATAAAACATCTCCCATTTTATTTATATTGGTTATTTTGTGTTCAAATTCCCAATCAAAAAAGTAACTTTGTTCATTAGCTGTATCTCTAAATACTACCGAAACAGCGTCTGTTTGTAAATCATATTCTAATATGTGAGCCAAATAAGCATTTTCATTTGTATCTTTTATTTTACTAGCAACAAAATAGTATATTTTATCTTCTTGCGTATCTTCATAAGCACCTATGCAATTATAATTAACCAACATATCATAATCATCTCCGTAATCAGGAACATTATAAGTACCTGACTTTTGAAGAAATAAAGAAAATTGCCCACCTCCAGCAGACACATCATAATCATAATTATTAATAATAATATCTGGAGATTCATAATCTGACGATATTTGTGCGGTTGAAACAGTTGTGTTTGTTCCTAGAGTACCTAAAGGTATTGGAGCAAAAGTTCCAGGAGCTAAATAAGCGTAAAAAAACCCATCCTCTCCCTCTATATTATCTCTTTGAAATTTTACAATAGGAAAATTAGAACCCCAATAACCACCACCACCCCAACTTTCAGTGTGTATTGGATTGGTTACATCAAAATCTTCTATTTCCCATAAATCTGTAGCGGCATTATATGTTACAACATTTTCTTGTATAGTAACAGATTGCTCCCAAAACGTCAAATTTATAGACATGTTTGTTAATAAATCTGCTTTATAATTATTTACAAAATCTAACCACATTTTTGCCCTACCCCACCTAGTAGAGCCATTTCCTGTTACAGGATACATTTTTTCTCCGTTGATTGTTTCTGCATAAGGCGCTCCATTAGCCGTGTAATAAGTATCAGGTATATTGTTAGCGTTTGCATCTGTGTGAGCAAGCGTAGCTGTGTCTTCGTAAATAGTATCTGAAAAAATAACCCAAAGTGTAACAGTGTCATTAATCGCTAAACCTGGAGCAAACCATAATTCTTGACTACCTGACTGACTAAGATTAGGAAAAATATAATTTTTGGTAGGTATTTTATTACCTTTTACATTTTCTATAACACCAACTTGATTAGACTCTGAACTTATATTACGAACATTAAGAGCGTATCTATAGTCTCCTTGGCCCATTAACCTTTCGCTAGTGTCTCGGTCTAAACCACCTGTAAAACTTTTCTTAATTTGCTTAGCCATCTTCTAAAATTTAGGAGACTGTTTAAACGCCTTTCTAGTTGTTTGTAAAGCCTCGTCTTTGTTAAATGATTGCATTCTAGCTCTAGCCAATCTTTTTTGATTATAATATTCTCTTTTAGCTAGTTGCTTTTCATTCATATTAATTCCTCTTTTTCTATAAATAGATTTCCAATATATATAAGAGCGTAAAGCTTCCTCTGCAAATACGTGAACTCTTATATCCTCACCAGTAAGTCCAGTAGAACCATCTGATATATATTCTAATATTATAGTAGAAACACCTAAATCAGAAAACTCTATAGTTCCTGCATCAAAATTTACTCTATAATAACCATTTGAATTATTTCCTCCACCTTGACCATATCTGCCCCACAAACCATCATTGTATGCGTTATAATGAAATACAGGAGGGTCTGTAGTATCATCAGAAGAACTAGCTGTTGAAACAGAACCTGGGACTAAATTTATATCTCTTTTATAACCTAAATATTGTATTTTACCATCTGAATCAGGGGCTCCTATTCTTACATATTTAACATAATCAGAAGGTAGTGTAATTGTGTTTTTAGAATCTAATGAAAGCTCCGCAGCTTTTATTTGTCTTACTGTATCAAAATTTAATTCTTTTAATCCTTTTAATCCAAGATTAAAATATCTTAAATATTCATGTTCGCTTGACTTTCCTTCTTCTACAAGAAGGCTTTGTATTACTTCGTCTAATGTTATAACTTGAGCTTCTGTCATTTTATCCTATATTATCATTTACTAAATCCTCTTTAGCTTTTTTCATTAAACCAAATAGATTTACTGTGTTAACTATTATTTCTTTTTCAAAATCAGCTGGAACAGGATATTCATCATTAGGTCCAATGCTTCTAGAAGAAGCTATATAATGAACCTCTAAGCTAGTAGTAAATTGATTATTTTTATACATATAAATTCTATTTGCTTCTACATAATAAAACTCTCTACCACTCATAACAGCAGATTTGTGAAAAAGGTTATTGTGATGACCCCCACTTGGCATTCTTGTTAATATTCTTCTTTTTTTAAATTTACTAAACATATCTGGGGCAACTTGAGAGCCACCTGGCGTATTCTCTACTATTTCACCTGGACTTGTTGTAGAAATATTAAAGCCACCAGAATCTTCCATTTCTTCAAAAACTATCAAGTCAGAACCAGGCTCACAGGTTACAGATATATTATGCCTCATAGCTATTTCGTAAGAAAATTTATCTACAAAATTTCTAGCTACTTGAAGAGCAGAAGCGGCATCATAATCTTCATTTGAATAATTTAAATCATAAAAAACATCATTTATTTCTACTTGCAGCTGAGTGTCAGAAATATTAGATTGACTAAATAAGTTTGTGGTGGTATTAGAATAAGTAAAGCCATGAGAGGTGTCAGCGCTTTCTTTTCCGTTTATTTTAAAGTTGCTAAAATTAAAACTATAAAATCCTTTAAAACCAAGAGTTTCAACTGCTTCAGCAGCTGCTACAGGATAATTTCTTAATTTAAATCTTTTTAAAAAATCTTTATAATCTGGGCTACTTGCTATGGCCGATGTTATATTTTGAGCGTTATACAAAGATTCGTTTTGATTTTGAGTATCTACTTTTAGTTTTATTTCATGGTCAGTGTCGCCATCATTAAAAGTAAAAGATATATTATAAATAGAATCTAAAACCTGAGGTCCATCCGAAAAAGTTACAAAAGCTATCTCAGGAATAGTGCTTGGAGCAGTAACCCCAGTTACAATTTGAACTACTGTTTTTTGTTTTGTATAATTCTTACTTAAAGCCTCTACTCTATAAAAACCCATGTCATTAGGAAGGTTTATAGGCATGCTTCTTAATCTAGCAAATGAGTTATCAATAACAGATAAAAACTCTCTTGTTAAAAAGTCACCAGTAATTTCTAATTCAGCTGTATTAGTTGTAGTGCTTTTTGCATAGGTTCTGTTCATTATCTCTCTCTTGATAATAGCGTCTCTCTCTTGGTCTACTAAAGCCATTACCTCTCTTATATCTATTGAGGAGTCATCTGAAATATTTCCCCCTTGGACTACTCTAAGTATTTGTTCTGCTAATTTCTTCTTTGTTGCCATTATGAAATTTCTTTATCTTTTGTTTTTACGTCTCCGTATTGACTTACAGCTGTTTCTCTTAAGTTTATTCCTATATAAGATAACATTCTTTGAGCTATCTCATTATGAGTATGTTCTGGTAATAATAAATTTTGAGTTTGAGATGTAGATTCAAACACAGTCATGCCGTTAACAACAGTAAATGTCCAGTTAGGAGCAGAGTTTGTGTTTGGGTTTCTTATATATGTACACCTAACAATACCCGAATTTATCTCATTTGAACTAGAATTAAATATTTCAAATCCATCATCTATCATAGCGGCCACAGGACTTTGGGATGTAGGCGGTAATAAATCACTATTTAATCTAGACCTTAATTGGTCTTGAGTTAGTATTTCAACACTATTACCCTCATATTCTAATTTTAAAAAATATAACATATCAGAAGGGTAAGTCCAAGCTCCATTATTAGAAGAAGAATAAGATAAACTACTCCTTTCTACAACAGTTCTTATATCGTCCATAGCTGAATGAGTCTGAGAATAACCACCAGTAGCTGGGTTTCCAGACAAAGTGTACTTCCCGTACCTATCCTGTATAATATCAAGTTGAGCACGCCCTGCTAATAAATTAAACTCAGAAGGTTTTATAAAACCCCTTTGCTCTTTGTTAGCCATAAACTGAACCCATTGATATAATTCGTCTATCGTCATATTGTTAATTTTAAACAAATATAACAAAAAAAAAGGAGGTCGCAAACGAACCTCCTCTTTTATTAGGGTAATACCGATTATCCCTCTAAGCGTTCTAGTTGAAGTTTTATGTGCTCCAACACAGATTCACCCTTGCCAGACATGCAATATTCAGCCATGTGGTCAATAGCTTTTACACCTAGTGGGACGTGAGTTATAACAGGTCTCTGGTCTCCCTTTATCCATGAAACATTACCTTTACCTAAACTAATAATTCTATATTCATTAGCTTTTAATAAAATTTCTTTTAATTCTGTTTTAGGGTCATTCATGCCGTGCATAAAACTATTTGGGTCTTTTTGTGCTAACATCTTCATATCATATCTGATTTCATCAGTTGATTTGTTTACATTAATACCTAAAACTTTAGCGTAACCAATTAATTTTTCAAGAGGCATTTCTAAAGCTGACCTTACGGCATCAAGTTCTATCATCATTTTATCAATGTTCTTTTTAGCTTTTTCTTCACTATTAAGTAATTTAAAAGCAGCCCCAGAATTTGTACTTCTATTAGGATTACTGTAATTAGCATTACACATGTTTAAATACTTTCTTAAAGTAGGGTTGGTTTTATCTACCATTAAAAACCCATTATTAAAAGTTATTGGAGATTTTACTTTTGCATCATCTTTTTGCTCGTCTTCAAATATAGAAACTTCTCCAGGTATATATCTAATTTTTCTATTTATATCTTTCTCTGGGTCATAAATAATATCTTCAGCTTTCACCATGTAAACAACTGGATATATTATTTTACCCCTACTGTCTTTACCACCATTTTTAATTAACTGATACATGGCTGGTTTAGATTCTTTTTTTCTAGATATATTAAGATTTTTTATGCCGTGATTATTTGTTTTTTTCGGCTTATCTGCTACGGGGTTTACAACTGTCTTTATCGACATTGGCTCCGCAGTCTTTGTTGTAGTATTCTTTTCTTTTGTCATTATATTAAAAATTAAATTAAATTAAAATTAAAACATTTTGGAGGGAGAGAAACTCCCCCTCCTTAATGTGTTCTTTATTCTGCCTGTATATCATTTCAAGACAGTTCGCAATTATTATGATGCGTCAACTATTGCCATAGATGCACAAGCTGTGATATGCGTACTACAAAACACTGAATTTTCACTGTCTGCAATATTGATAAAACCAAAGTTCCCACCACTTGGTCTATTGATAGCTTCAGCAATATCTTGCATAGCCTCTTTATGCTTACCAGTAGCAATAGTAAGTACAACGTGAGCTGCATCTATACCTGAATCAGCGTCATTTTCTTGACTAGACTCAAAATAAATTCTCATTGAAGTAGCTGATGCCATTTCCATGTGAGACATTTGGTCAGCTGGAAAACACATAACTTCTTCATTAGCTGCATTTGACTCAGGAGCTGCACTTGCGAAATATAAATAATTTTTCATTTTATATATTTTAAAAGGTTAATAATTAAGATTTCTTGATTAACATGTAACGATTCGCAGCAAACCCTTCAAAACCTCTCTCAGTTCTATAGTGAGATTTAAGTCTATCCATTGTTTCTGTTTTATTCTGTAGAATCGCAGAACCTGTTAACCAGTGTTCCATCTCTCTTGAATAACCGTTAGCAGCTTTATAACGCATTCTTAATGAAGGAATTTTATCTCCACTCTTAGCGTCTTTCTGCATATCCATAGGAATACAAATACCGTATCCTGGATAATTAGAACCTGTCATAGCAGTTAACTTAGGGTGATTTAACAAATCATAAGTTTTCTTATGGAATGTATATCCACCTCTTGAGAATGAATTAAATCCTAGATTTAACGCCATATCTTTACTGTTTTGGAAAGTACCATAGTTAGCACCACCCGCAGCATAAGCACCTTGAGAAGCTAATAAATCATCAATATCTAGAGATAAATTAATACCTGCATATATACAGTATTCTTTTGCACCTCTATATTTATCTAATGATTTTACCATCGCATCAAAGTCAGCCATAGTGATTGAAGATGAACCTAAATCCATTGACTGCCCCTTATTTTCTACAAAGTCAAATAAACCTTCTGTAGTTCTAAGAGTTTCTAATGTGTGAGCTGTACCTTCAATAGTAGCTGAAACAGAAGAGTTTTGTAGAGCAGTTGTGTTAGTTATTTTCTTACCTAAGATAAGTTGTAACTCACAGTAGTCTAAAAATCTTTTGTATGTATCAGCTTCACCTTTTAAGTACCAAAGGTATCCTGAGCCCATTTTTTCATTATCAACTTTTACGTAAACAACGTTTGTAGCTTCAGAACCTGAAACTTCAAATGAATCTTTAAGAATCATTACATTGTTTTTGTATTCGTGTAATAAAGGCATAACTGATTCAGGTTGTCCAGATTTTTCTGGATAAGCGTTACCAATAATACTAATTACATAATCAGTGTTAAGCGCCTTATCATATCCCCAAGTAGTTAAAGGAATCATTGTAGCAGTTTCAGTGCCCTGGTCGCCTCTTACTGTTACGTATGCCATATCTCCATCAGCAAACAAAACAATATCACCAACTCTTAATGGGTGATGATTTGAAAAACTGTTTGCGTCTGTATTAGTGATTTCATCCACATCTATAGCATCTGTACCAGCTGCTGAAGCACCTTGGTTACCACCTGAAGCTACGACTTGAACTGTTAAGTCATTATGACGAAAAGCCTCTTCGTAGTGTTCAAAGTTTGTTTGAGAAACTGGAGCTTTTGACCCCATTAACTCTAAAAGACCTGTAATACCTTGGTCTCCATATCTTTTAATTAATTTTTCTGACACGTCTCTTTTATGTAACTCACCTGAAGCTGCTGTAATCGAACTAACGTAGTTTTCCGTAGTCGCCTGCATAACCGAGGTAGGTTGAAGAACCATGTCATTAGGTATATTTACTGTTGCCATTTTTTAAATTTTTAAGTTATTATTATTTTAATTAATCGTCTCCAAATATTTTATCCTGAATCTGCTCCATAATAGACTTTTTCTCAACAGTTGGCCTCTTTTGTTCTACGTTATAGGATGGGTTTTTAATTTCAGTTATGACCTGTTCGGTACCCTTTGACCTGTATTGATTTGCTACACTTCTAATAATTTCATCAAAATTATCTCGTATAAACATATCTAGGTTTAGTTTATCGTAGTCCCAGTTGCCAGTTTCTGCATCAATATATCTATCGAAATACTTATCAAGATTGCTGTTTTGACTTTTAATTTGCTTCTTATGTTCAGAAGATAATTTAAAATCAAACTGCTCCCCTGTATCGTTTATTGCGAAAGACACAGAATCAAGGTCTTCAACTTGTTCGTCCATATCAGTAAGCCAGTCATTTCTTAATTTATTTGCCTCTTCTTGAGTCATGCCTGTAGCTTCATCAGGTACTGGCATTTTATAAGATTCTTGCAAATCCACCATTTCTTTCCTAGCCGCTTTTACGTCCTTCTTAAGTTGAATTTTACCAAGCGCAACGTCATCTTCAGAAAACTTATCTTTGTTCGTCTTGTAGGTAGAGTTGTAGTATAAATCAATTTCTTTTTCGTTTAATTCAGGATTATTTACTTTTAAATATTCCTTCATTAAAACAGCATCTTCCATTTCTTTATAATCAACTTCCTGCGTTCTGATATAATCAGAAACACTTCTACCTGTTTTTTGAACAAACTCGTTCATTTTTTCTAACTGTTCGCTAGCAAATGTAACTCCTTTGTTATCTAGTGCCTCATCAAAATCTGATAAAGTTTTAAATTCTGTACTAAACTCCTCGTTAAGCACATCTAATAATTCTTCATCACTAACTGGTTCTGTAGGTTCTTCCGAACTTTCAGACTCACTTTCTGATTCAGCCTCAGGTTCAGATTTAACTGTTTCCTCAGGTTGTTGCTCTTGTCCTTGAGCGGATTCATTATTTAAAGAACTTTCTTTTTCGATAGCTGGTTCAGTTTCTTGTTGAGCTGGTTCGGGGGTTTGTTCAACATCAGTTTTGTTTTCTGTGTTACCAGAAAGGTCAATAACGTTGGACTTTTGCTCTTCTGAACTACCACCAGGAACGATTTCGCCTCCGAAACCTTCCGTTATGATGTCCCCAATATCATCTTTTACCATAATAAATTAAATTAAATTAAACTTCTATTTTTTGCAAATATATAAAATATTTATATATATCTGTAAATTTTATAAAATTATTTTACCCCGAAATAGGAGTTTCTTTATCCATGCTCTCCATATCACTAGGCTCTCCTCCCATTAAGAAAGAACCAGGTATTTGTGGCCTCATTTCCTCACCTTCATCCATAGCCGCTCTTCTTCCACTATACATGGAGTCTTTATCTCTACCAGAGCCTATAATACCACCTTGTCCTTTTCTTTGCTCAATCATTTTTGACTGAAACTGAGCGCTAGACTCAATAGATTTTTGTCTAGATTCGCCCATTACTTCATTAGCATCAACTTTACCTTCATTAGCTAAAGACATTTGCTCCATTTTAAATTGGTGCATTTGTTTCTCAAAATCTGCTTTTAATTTATACTCTAACTTTAACAATTCTTGTTCTGATTGTAATTTAGCTTTCATTTTAACTTGCTCTAATTGAGCCTTAACTTGCTCTTCTTGCTGTCTTCCTTGTGAAGCAGCCATAGTAGCTTGTTGTTGCTGTTGAGCTTGCATTTGTGAGTTCTTTTGAGCTTGTTGTGTCAACTCTTCTTGATATTTCTTTCTTCTAAGAATTAACATTTGATTAGCTAACTTAACATTCTTAAGACCTCTTATTAAAATAGCATCTTCAATTCTAAGTTCTTTTTGAGATATAGACATCTGAATGTTTTGCTCTAGTATTTGTTTCTCTTGCTCATCTGGAGCAACCTCAAGAGTTATACCAAAATCATAAATAGATAAGTCTTTACCTTTTTTTAATTTTTGTATGGTATTACTACCTAATGCAGAGGTGTACCCTTTTAATGGTTTTTTAAATTGAAATATGTCTTGCAGTCTCATAGAAACACATTCTCCTAAAGATTTTACTATATTTAAATAACCTTCATTTATTTGTCTAGTAGCGTTATTAGACGCTAATAGTTGTAATTTTTGTATACCCACTAAAGCTTCACTTGACGGCTTCGCTCCCTCTCTAACTTCATTTATACCCGTTACATCTCTAATTAGTTGTAAGTTATGATTATAAACTTGTATTAATTGCATCATCTCTCTACCTATACCATTTTCTAATTCTTGTATAGGCATAGTAGACGTTTGCGCACCATCATCATCTAATCTTCTATAATATATATTACCTGTTTGGTCATATATCTCTTGTAACTCTAAAGGAGTAAAAGTTCCCCCATCTCCTTTTGAAACATTCTCTAAAGCCCCTATTTCAAAAGCAGCACCTTTTGGTCTAGCTTTTGCTAAAACATGCTGTAGTTTTAAATGAGCTAATTGTATCTGGTCCGCAAAAGGAATCATTCTTTGACATAATGAAACCACCTTCATGTCTCTTATATTAGGAGCGTATATCATATAAGATAGTTTTGTTTCTGCTAAATTTGATTTAGGTCTCATCATATTTTTAGCTAAACCATAATCAAATATATAATCCGTACCTACTATATATTTTCCAGAATAAACAATCTTAACTGTACTATTTACTTTTTCTCTTTTTGTTTTAGATTTTTTAGATGGCTCATAATTTGACTTTCTTTTTCTTACAGAATAACCACCAAAAATATTTTGTTTCTTTTCGTAATTTACATCATAAGTTGTAATAAACTCTGCATCAAGTATTTGTACTGAAAACCTATCGTATTCTTGACCATACATTCCTGTAGCACTAAAACCTTGAAACTCTGTATTTTTAGGTTTTTTACCATAACTCTCTGCTATCTCTTCATATTGTTCATCAGTAAACTGGTCGCCTGCTATTCTTTTCAATTCACCTATAGTTACAGAATATATCTCTCCTACATGCTTTATATCTTTAAAGTCTGGAGAAGTTGTATAAGAAGTTATTAAGTTTTCTGGGTCTACATATTTTACTTTAACACCAGTAGAAGGGTCTATATAAGTTTTTAATGCAGCTTGACCAACTACAACTAAGTCTCTTATTATTCTTTTTCTAGTTTCTTTAAAATCATTTAAATTTAAAACAAACTCTATTCCTTGCTCTAAAGCTATTTCGTGTGCTTGTTTATAATTAAGGTTCATATAAAGATTTAACTCATCTTCATTTTCAGGAGTAAATCCTTTAGCAGAAAAATCCCCACCCATTATCTCACCAGCTCTTTTCATGTGGTCTTTATTCATCATGTTAACACGATAACTAGACTCGTCTTTTTTCTTTTTATCTTCAGATACGGGGTCAATAGCACTAGCTTTAATCTCATATTCTTGATTAATCATTTCTCCACATATAACATCAACAAACTTAGGGATAATAGAAACTGGAGTCCAGTCTATATTCATATAAGAACTATCTCCTTGTACATCTAATAAGTCTTTATATTTTGCTATACCTTGATTACCTTCAGCGTATTGCCTACACATGTTATATGTTTTTCTTTTGTCGGCATAGTTATAGTGACTGCTTTTATCCCAGTCAGAATACATTTTCTTAAAATATTGTAAACCATATTCAGGCTTTAATTTTTCTTCATTAGAAACAAATGGGCTAGGGTACCCGCCTATAGTTTTGAACTCAGAGTTATTGTCTAGTATTTTCATTTAATTCTTTTTGATGTTAACCCTCTATTGCTAAATCTTTTTATAAAAGTCAAAGGTACAACTTTTATTTCTTTTTTTAATACGTGTTTTTGAGAGGCTAATAAAGCTAAACTAGAAGCTACCGTAGCATCATATTTTGTTCTATTATCTGGCTCAAATCTACTCCAGTCATCTAACAGCCTATTAAAATAACATCTACCCATATCTCCTGTCTCTGGGTTTAAACCCACATAATCATACACATAAGAAGCTACAGCTTCTGTTTGCGCATTCAATACAGCAACACCCGTACTCGGTATACCTTTAGCTTGTTGCTTTCTACTTGAGTCTGTATGAGTAGACTCTGGTCTTTCCATTAAATATTCTCCATACCCCCTTCTCTCAAAATATTTTATTATACCTATCTTATTGTTTTCCACCAATATAGAACAACCATAATAAACACATGTTTTAACCATGTCCTCATAAAACATTTCTGCTTTAGGAGGTCTAGCTATATATTCACAAACAAAGACGTTTGAAAAATCATCCATCATTGTGAATTTTTTATATACATAACAAGCCGCATCTGACCTTCTACCATCTGTTGTTGTGTCGTGGTCGTAAGGGTCACAGCCAGCAACCAGTTCTATATCATTACCAGGAAACTTTCTAGTTCCCTTTATCTTTATATTATTTCTCCTTTCATCTGGTGGCAACCAAGCCATCTCCCACTTACCTTTAGAATTAGGTATCCACTTAACCTCTGTATCTTGAACACCTTTACTCCAAACAAAGTCTCCTCTAACAGTCATGTTTTCAGCAACTTCATTATAATCCATTTGTTGATATATTCTCTCAACATCAAATGGGCTATGTAAAGAATCATTTCTAAAAGCCTCCTCTACCGAAAATGGTCTTTGTCTTTTTTCTTCAGATAGTTTAGTAGTATTACCTTTGTAAGCCTCTCTAATATTCTGAAGATATTCTTTTGCCCCTATGTCTTTTCCTATAAACTTAGCTTGCTCTTTTGTTGGCGTATCTATAACAGACATACCATACTCATCTATAAACCCTTCGTACCCATCGTAAGCTGGAGTAAAATAACTATACATACCAGACCTAGTTCTACCATTACCATCTCTTTCTTCTATATCACTATCATCCCATATATTCTTAAAGTTCTCTCCTCCAGAATCAGCCATCTCATTTACTGTAGTTGGCATGAAACATTTTCCTATAATTCTATCACCCAACGTTAAACAAGAACGAACTACTTGCCAGTTTTTTTCTACGTTTGCGTCAACCCATTTACCACCCTCATCACACAAATACCTAACCAGCTTTACAGAGTCATAAGAGTTGTCTTTTGTATTTCTCCAATCCACCTTACTATTTAAAGCTTCTGACTTTACTATC
>Ga0209232_1001393_pt1 | contig 13045 bp, 9 predicted proteins | sample ETNvirenome_2_60_FD_184066 | JGI IMG/M metagenome (GOLD analysis project Ga0209232, IMG submission 184066) | Marine viral communities from the Pacific Ocean - ETNP_2_60 (SPAdes) (version 2) | ecosystem: Environmental > Aquatic > Marine > Oceanic | place: Pacific Ocean | collected 2013-06-22
GTATACAATAAATTCTTTGGAGAACATTCAACAGATGATATAGATTCTTTTATAATTAACGAGACACTATAGCTCGTTGACGAATCACTATCCATACGTCTCAAATGGATAGTGGTTTGTAATTATTTTTATTGAGACAAATTAAATATATGTTATGGCAGAAGATAAAATTTTTGCAGATGGATTCTCTTTCAAGAGAAGAGAGAACGCACCCGACTTTGTAGTAGGGAATGTTAATGTTAAAGTAGATGACGCTATTGCTTTTCTTAAAGAGAACAATAAGAATGGATGGTGTAATCTAAATGTAAACCAAGCACGTAGTGGGAACTACTATGTTGAGCTTGATACATGGGAACCTAAAGAGAAAGGTTCTCAAAAAGAAACTGCTAAGGATGGACTACCATTCTAATCAGTATGTTAATTGGTTACGAGAAGGGGGTGTAACATCCCCTTTTCTTTTATGCCAAAAAAAAACATCATATTAATAATATATAATATATTATTTTTATTTTTATATCCCCTTATATAAAGGAAAATAATTGACATATCGACAAACTAATTGATAGTCAATGAGTTAGAAAAATATAACCGACATAACAACGACATAAAGGACAAATTAAATGGCACAGACAATCACAATATTCAAGTCCATTAAGGACACAAGTACTCCATTCTACAGGGATGTTGAGGAAATCATAGAGAGAATTAAGAACGGAGCAAGCAGAGATTTAGTAAAGAGTATAAGGCTTGAGGGTAACAAAGCAGAGAGACAAGAGTTAAAGAAGTTACTACCTGCTATATGTTTCTCAGGAAAGTTTACTAAACGAAATGATACATCACTACTTGAGCATAGTGGTTTAATATGTTTAGACTTTGATGGCTACACTAAGAAGAAAGATTTACTTGGAGCAAAGCAAGGCTTCAGTGAAAACAATTATGTGTACTCAGTATTCTTATCACCATCAGGTAATGGACTAAAGGTACTCGTTAAGATACCACAAGATGAGGAGAACCATACCAACTATTTCAATTCACTTAAAACATATTTCAATTCAGAATACTTTGACAAGACATGTAAGAATGTATCAAGAGTATGTTATGAAAGTTATGACCCATTGATACATGTCAATGACAAGGCAAGTGTATGGGATAAGATAGAAGAGCCGGAGTATAAAGAGGTAGTTAAGCACAGAGACATAGCGACTATACCAATCACAGATGAGAATAAGATAGTAGATATACTAACTAAGTGGTGGATGAAAAAGTTTCCTATGGAAGAAGGGCAACGTAATCAGAACTGTTATGTACTAGCATCAGCGTTCAATGACTTTGGAATCAATAGAGAGTTAGCTAAGTATGTACTGAATCAGTATGCCACTAAAGACTTTAATCAGCGTGAGATAATCCGAACGATTGACTCAGCATACTCAAACACTCAGAACTTTGGTACTAAGTATTACGAGGATGAAGAGAGAGTAAACAACATCAAGGTTAAACTAAAGCGTGGTGTATCTAAGAAAGATATACGAGAAGAGTTAACACGTACAGACTTAGAAGATAATGTTATTGACTCAGTACTACATAAGGCAGAAGAAGATAATAAAAAGCAAACCTTTTGGACAAAGAATGATAAGGGTACAATTAAAATAGTACATGTCCTGTTCAAGTTATTCTTAGAAGAGAATGGATTCTATAAGTACTGCCCCGAAGGTAGTAAGAACTATGTCTTTGTTAAGGTAACTAATAACTTAATAGACCACACCTCAGAGAAAGAGATAAAAGATTTTATACTTGAACACCTCATTGACTTAGATGATATGAGTATATACAATTACTTTGCTGACAACACACGATTCTTTAAGGATGAGTTCTTAACATTGCTATCTTCGATTGATGTATACTTTATTGAGGATACAAAGAATAGTGCGTACTTGTACTATAAGAATTGTGCCGTAAAGATAACAAAGGACGAGGTAATACCTATAGACTACATAGACTTAGGTGGTTACGTATGGAAAGACCATGTGATAGATAGAAACTTTAACAAGTGTTCAATACTTAACTGCGACTTTCAACAGTTTGTAAATAACATTTGCAAGAAAGAAGAACAGAGAGTGTTATCAATGGAGTCAACGCTTGGCTACCTGATGCATGGATATAAGAACCTCAGCTATTGCCCTGCTGTAATATTAAATGACGAGGTTATATCAGACAACCCGGAGGGTGGTACAGGCAAGGGATTGTTTATCAATGCATTACAGAAGATGAAGAAAGTTGTAGTCATTGATGGTAAATCATTTGCATTTGAAAAGAGTTTCGCATACCAACTTGTATCAGCAGACACACAGATACTTTGCTTTGATGATGTGAAGAAACACTTTGACTTTGAGAGATTGTTCTCAGTAGTAACTGAAGGACTAACACTTGAGAAGAAGAATAAGGATGCAATCAAGATACCATTTGCTAAGTCACCTAAGATTGCAATCACTACTAACTATGCTATCAAGGGAGCAGGTAATTCTTTTGAGAGAAGGAAGTGGGAGCTTGAGTTACACCAACACTACTCAAAACATTACACACCTCTTGATGAATTTGGTAAGTTGATGTTTGGAGATTGGGCAGATGAAGAGTGGTGTGTCTTTGATAACTATATGATTGGTTGTTTACAACTATATATGAATAAGGGATTGATACGCAGTCACTTTGTAAACCTAAAGGTAAGGAAGCTATCAGCCGCTACGTCACACGAGTTTATAGAATGGTGTGGATTAATTGATGGACACGCACCCAATAACTTCTTGAGACCACACGCTAAAATGTTTAAGCATGATTTGTATATAGACTTTATAACAGAGAACCCTGACAATCAAAGGAAGTTAAGTCGAACCAAGTTCTATAGATGGCTAAAGACTTATGGTATATTTAAGTATGACGTTGCTCCACTTGAGGGGAGAGATGGTAGTGGTAGATGGATAGAGTTCAGAACATTACAAGACCTACAGAAGAACGGAACCTTAGAGATATGATAGAGTATAGAGATTATCAGTTGGCTATTATAGATTTAGGAACATCTATAATACAAGTTCACGACTTCTTATATCTTGCTATGGAAGTAAGGACAGGAAAGACACTAACAAGTCTTGGTATATGTGAGAAACTTAATGTTGAACACGTACTCTTCTTAACTAAGAAGAAAGCAATCAGCTCAATCAATAATGACTTTGATATGCTATGCCCTACTAATTTCATATTGTTTACAATTAACTATGAGAGTATGCATAAGTTGCCTGATGTAAAGTGGGATGTGATTATATGTGATGAAGCACACAGTCTTGGTGCGTTTGCTAAACCAAACAAGAGAGCTAAGGCAGTGAAAGAATTGATACAGAAATGTAATAGTAAAGTTATCCTTATGTCGGGAACACCTACACCTGAGTCGTACTCACAGATGTATCATCAGGTGTATGGTATTCCTAACAATCCATTCAAAGATTGTAAAAACTTTTACAAGTTTGCTCATGAGTATGTTAATGTTACCCAAAGAAAGATTAACGGAATGCTTATTAACGACTATTCTAAAGGGCTTAAAACAATCATAGATAGTATGACCCCATACACTATCCGTTTCTCGCAGGAGAACGCAGGATTTAAGGTCAAGACTACAGAGAATGTATTAGAGGTGGAGATGAAACCATATACATATGACATGACTAAGAGGTTACAAAAAGATTTAGTGGTTGAAGGTAAAAAAGAAACCATACTTGCTGATACACCTGTGAAGTTAATGATGAAGTTACATCAGATGTTCTCAGGTACTGTTAAGTTTGAGTCCGGTAACTCTATGGTCATGGACTATAGTAAGGCTGAGTTTATTAAGAAACATTTCAAAGGTAAGAAGATTGGAATCTTCTACAAGTTTACAGCAGAACTTGCTGCACTAAAAGAAATCTTTGAAGATAAACTAACCACTGAGTTGGATGAGTTTAATAAGACAGACAAATGTATAGCGTTACAAATAGTTAGTGGACGTGAAGGCATCTCATTGAAGAAAGCCCAAGCCCTTGTGTACTACAACATTGACTTCAGTGCTACGTCTTATTGGCAGAGTAGAGATAGGATGACAACCAAAGATAGATTGTTTAATGATGTGTATTGGATATTTGCTAAGGGTGGTATAGAAAAACAGATATACAAAGCTGTTACCAAGAAGAAAGATTACACTCTTCATCATTTCAAAAAGGATTTTGTATCTTTACAATAGATGACCGAGCAACAAATCCAATCGAAAAGAATCAAACAACTTGAAGCTGAAGGGTACTACGTTATTAAGTTAGTGAAGACAAACAAGAACGGAATACCTGACATCATTGCTATACCAAAAGATAGTGGTGTCTTATTCAGTGAAGTTAAAACACCTAAAGGTAAAGTGTCAAAGCTACAAGAGTACCGACTAAAAGAACTAAAAGAACATGGATGCAGAACAGAAATATACCGAGGTTGAGTTCACCAACTTTCAAGTGGACAGTGAGTTCCTTTATAAGTTAGATAACTTACCTCGACCATATGGTATACAGATAGCGCATCAACTAAATGTAAATGCTAATACGCTACCTGAAAAAGATGGATGGCTACAGTACATAGCCGGAGTAGTTAAACTTAAAGAGCCAATGTTCTTTGAGATAGAATACTTAAAACAAAAAGGAGAGGTTCCCATATGTACCGCACTAAAAGAAATAGATGTAGATGAGTACCTCGATAATATAAACTTAAATCAAATTTTAAAAGATGAACACGTACAAGATAACACACACTAAAGAGATAGGAGAACCAACACATTACACTATCGTACATGCTGAGTCAGAGACAGATGCATTAGAGAAAGTAAAGCCCGGTATATTAGTAGATATAGTAGACATGGGAGTTAAGAGAGAAGATATATTTAAAGAATGGTTTGAAACATGGAGCAACAAGGCGAAGAGTCATAAGAAAACTATACAGCATGAGATAAGACAAATCAAGTCACCATCTAAGAAAGTTAAAAAATAATTACTATATTTATAAGCTCATATATTTTTCTATTTAATTTAGTTAAATTAAGAGGGGATGCTAACGCCAATGCATCCCCTTTTTTTGTGCATATAATTTTTCTTTACCCATCATGCAAAGATTTTACCCATTCATGGGTATGATACCATGTCTTGCCCCTAAATGGGCAGGCTGAAACCCTTATAAACACTAGCCATGTTACAGTAGTGTAACATAAATGTTCTAGTCTTGCCCCTAAATGGGCAAAGTTGGGAAAGTTGGGAGTAGTTGGGAAAAACCCCAACTTTTTTATAATAAAAGTTTGGATTGTTTGGAGTGCTTGGGACTAGTCCAAACTATTTACTGTTGTAACATAGGGTTTAATTTATTATATTTGTGTATGAGCATTAGTGCAGTAGAACGAGAACGCTTACGCCACATAAACATTGTGATGGTAGAGCTGCACGAAAACAACAATCAAATTTACGAACACTTAATAGACAGAGAGTATGAAGATTTAAAGTCTGTGCTAAAAGAACAGATGGAAAATCTCAAAGTAATTTTAGATTCGTTAGAAGATGACATCAATTAGACCAAGGTTACAAGGCAAAAGACTAGAAGCCTTTGAGAACCTAAATAAAAAAGAAAGAAGAATACTTGTGATAGGAGATTTACACGCACCATTTATTCAACATGGATACTTAGAGTTCTGTAAGCACATATATAATATATACAACTGTAACCACACAATATTTATAGGAGACATTATAGACAACCACTACTCAAGCTATCATGAGACAGACCCCAATGCTATGGGTGGAGGAGATGAGCTGAGTGCAGCTATTAGAAAACTAAAGCCATGGAAAGAATCATTTAAGAAAGCAGACGTAATCATTGGCAACCATGACCGCATGATAATGAGACGAGCCTTCTCATCTTCTATACCTAAGCAGTGGATTAAATCATACAATGATGTTCTTGGTACTAGATGGAATTGGCAAGACAGAATAGTGTATGACAATGTGCAGTACGTACATGGTGAAGGTGGCACAGCAAGGACTCGTGCAAAGAACGATATGTTTTCCACGTGTCAGGGTCATATACATACACAGGCATACGTAGAGTGGACAGTAGGTACACATGAAAAGATATTTGGAATGCAGGTGGGGTGTGGTTTGGATAGAGAATCATATGCTGCTGCTTACGCAAAGAACTTTAAGAAGCAAGCAATAGGAGTTGGTATAGTAATAGGTGGACACACTGCCTTTAATTGCATGATGAACTTATGAGATTTGAAACCATTGAGGACACACAAAGAGAACTAAAAGCAATCAAGTCTTTTGTTAGAATATTCCAAGGCTCATTCAAGAAACTTGGAGAAAATGATATTGACTACAAAGTATTTAATAAAGAGGGAGACCTTGTAGCTTATGCTGAGGTGAAGGGTAGGCTAAGACCAATGAGTAAAGCGTTCCCATTACCTGTAGCTATACGTAAGTTAGTCAAGCTATCAGATAAAAGATTGAATCCAATAATGATATGGGCGTGTGAAGATGGACTCATCTACTCACCCGTAGATAAACTCAACGGAGATATAAGATGGGGAGGTAGACCACCACGAGAAGGCGCAGTCAATGACGCTGAACTCATGGCATACTTTCCTTTCACTAAGAAGTTTAAGTACGTAAAGTATTACAAGTAATTATTCTTTCTTACGCCTTTTCTCTTCGTTTTCCTTTCTAATCTTCATGACTTTATCTACATAAATCTTAGCATCTTTCTCACCCAACACAGGTACTAAACTTTCATACATCTCTTTAGCTTTCTTTCTACCTTCAGCATTAGGTCGTAATGATTTCGGTGCGTTTATCATGTCATAAAAATATTGGTCTTCATATATCTCATCTCCTTCAAAGAAGTATTTATAGAAAGCAATAACCGGGTCTATCCTTACACCTGCCCTAAGTTCAGTTATCTGTTGAACAAGTGTTAAAAGTTTTTCTGTTCGACTCTTCTCCTCATCCTGATACATTTTTATTCCATCATACACTATTTGTCGTAGAGGATTAGTAGATGTGGCGGTATAAGGTTTATCATCATACATAAACTCTGCTTGCTCTATGGCTATTCCTGCAATAGGAATGCTCTTTAGCTGATTCATTCCCATAGCTGCTCTTTGAATCTGTTTCCATATATCTTTTCTATCTTCATCATCACCTTCTGTAAGTCTGAATAAATTTTTTGCTAAAACATACATAGCGTTTGCTACAAATAATTGAGTGTAAAAATCTCTAACATCTTTTGCTCTGACTTTGTTACCCTTCCTCATTCCTTTTAGTATATTGTCAGCACTCATTGACAATCTATTTATCTGTAAGAAAAATGTACTATTAAACATAGTAAGCTGTCTTGTTATGTCATTACCTTCAAGCTGCAGCATATTCTTTTCAAGTGAGCTTCGTGTTTGCTGTGTCTGTTCATACTTATTAAACTCTAACAAGGCTTCTGATTCACTCATACCTAAACGCTTGTTTGCTTTATAGTTAATCATATAACCCATCACACCAAGCACATCTCCTATAAGAGTTGGGCTACCTGCAACAGCTCTTACTAACCTTCCAACACCTTTATATTTTTTCAGTTTAGGATACCTATCTTCATCTAAATTTTTCCTTACCTTAGCTCCGGACTCAAGACCCCAAAGGTCAAACTCTTTCCCTTGCTTGATTCTGTTTCTAAATGTCGCTGATATTTCATATGCTTTACTTACAGTAGAGTAATCTATCCATTTACTTTTCTTTACAACCCCACTTGCTATTGCTAAGTCTATACCCAAACCGGCAATCGCTTGCATTGTTCCTAATGAAAAACTTGTAAGAGCAACAATCTCTCTATCCACTGCAGTCAGACCTTTGTAACTTGTCTTATGGTCAGAAAAAGCTGTAATAAAAGAAGATGCTTGACCTAGTATCTGTAAAGGTTTTTGTGCTAACACATATGTTACAAATAAATTTTGAACTTTACCAACCCAAGTCCTAGACTTTAAACTTTTATTATTAATAGCAAAGTTAGGATTGACATTACTATTTATTTGATTGTTTACTATATTCTGAAGTTCAGTTACTTTCATTAACGCATCCACAGATTTAAACCTAAATATATCTCTAATGGTTTTAACATCTAGAGCATACGCCTTAAACCTTTCCATATTTTCAAGGTGATTGTCTAAGGTGCTAGTAAAATTATCTGTCTTGTTTATATCTATCGGACCTCTATCAGCACTCCTTCTTTTTAATGCACTCATGTATTCAGCAGTAAAGTTTTTACCAAAATTAAACTCACCTTCCATAACTTCTTTAGTGCTTACATCATTTTGTATTGTTTTAGTTGGAAAGTAATTCGGTGTTTGCTGTAGTGCGGAGTTGTTGGTTTGTTGATATACTTTATTGATACCTTCAAAGTAATTGTTACTTAAATAATTTACAGTTAAGTCAGCGACTTTAATTAAATCCTCACCCAAGTATGTCTCTATATCTTGTAGTATCTTTTCACTATAACCATTGCCTTCTTTCTTTTTATTTTCACGTAGCTTGCCGTTTAAAAGTCTCGCTCTTTGTATTTCATTTTTAGATAAAGCATATACACGAAGAGCTTCATCTTTAGTCAGTGTTATGGTCTTGCCATAAGCATCCTTAAACTTTAAGTCTTTACCTTTTTTATTTACAGCAGTCTCCTTATTATCTAAGAGCATACCTCTGAAAACAGCGAAAGCACTTCTACCCGGTCTAACCTTTTCTTTTATAGCAGGGATAGTCATAAGCATGTCGTTAAAGATTTCGGATTGTCTTTGCGTTCCTCCTAAATACTTTTCTTCAGCCATCTTTAACCTCTCATATATGTTACGTGTTAAAAAGTCTTGCCCCTTTGGTATGTTGTCTAACCTGCTCAGGATGTTAGGAAGATGATACATCCAACCAAACAATATTGTGTTCTTTAATCCTTTTCTTTCAAACAAGTCTCTAAAGTATTGTTTCATCTCACTATACAAATTACCTTTACGATAATCGTCTCGTGCTGCCTTCACCATATCCATGTCATTAGGGTCTATTATATTCCCATCCTCATCTACAAGAAACGATTGATTCTCTTTTATTTGTTCAGTAACTTCTTCGTCTAACTTCTCTAACTCTTTCCTTCTAACTTCTCTTGCTGACTTATAATTTTCAATACCCTCTTTCTTTAATAGCTTTATCTCATTGTGTAAATCTCTTACCTCTTCAAGAGTCATGGTATCATAGTCACGCATTAATTCATATGCGTTATTATCATACAGTACACTTCTCTCCTCTAGGGTAAGTTCTTCTTTATTAGATAACTTACGCAATATACCATCTATATTGTTCTCTTCTAGTTGCTGTTGAAACTTATCGAGTGCTTCTGTTAGGGCATCACCCTCGTGAGTTTTATAGATAGTTAATATTTTTTGCAGTGACTGAAAGTATAGATTGGTTATACCATCTACACCTGATTTAGTCTTTGCTTTTCTAGCAATGATACCTTTGGATGACTCTATATCTTTTTTAACTGCTTTGATTTCATTCTGAGTTATCTCTTCTATAATCTTTAATGCTTGCTCTGCTTTAGCTAATGCGTTTGTATCAGTAGTATCTCGCACAGATTTGAGTAGCTTTTTTAATTTAGTAAGGTTTTTTTTACTTACCATTTTTTTAGGTAGCTGTTCTCTTATAAGTTTCTCTACTCTGTTACGTGCTTCTTGTTCTAACTTAGTTTCTTTTTTAGCTGAACGCACTAGACGTTTAGCTGCACGTATCTCTGTCTCTATGTCTTGATTAGCTCTAGTGTTTAATGTCTTGTCCATTACTACAGCTACCATAGCCTTAACAAATTCACTTTGCTTTTTATAAATCTTATTCTTTTCTAGTAAGTCTAACAGTATCTCTCTTCTTTGACCTATGTTTTTGGTATAGACATTCTTCATTGCTCGAGCAGGCTCACCAATTATTTCTGTTACAGTAATAAGCTCAACTCCCTTCTTTGCTTTTGTTTTATAAATAGTTATTGACTTACCATTCTTTTTGAATACACCTTTGTCTTTAGTTTCTTTACCATATGTATCTTCATCATTACGCATTATCTCTAATGCTTTGTTGGTACGTGATGCACTATCCTCCACTACTTCCTTAGTCTCCATTGTTTGTCTGTAAAACTCAGTCATTACATCTTCAAACATTTGCTCTCCTGCTTGAACACCACCCTCAATGTTAGCCAACTCTTCAGGCATAGCGGTAACCTCAACAACATTACGTAAGGCTTCTTTGATTTCCTCTCTTGTTCCTAATTTTCTTTCTAATAAGAGTGCTTGTATCTTATTGTCTGTTAGGTTTCTGCTTCTACCCCACAAGATTACATCTTCCATACTTGCTTCACGTGCAGGCAACTGCTTTCTTGTACTCTCTACTTGCTTTCTTGTACTCTTTACTTGCTTTCTTCTACCTTGAGCTTGCTCTTGTATTATGTATGGTCCTTGAAGGTCTATATCAATATCATCAACTACCCCTTGCTTATCAAATTGTTCTGTATAAGAAGGTAGTTCTTTATATAATTGATTCTCTAATTGCTCTATCCTTTCTATCTTTTCTAATGCATTTATATCTTTTCTTTTTCCAAGTATTTCAATCTTAGCAATATCAGATTTTAATCTAGCTAATTCTTTTTTTCTTGTTGCTCGTCTCTCTACATTACGGGCTTCCATCTCTCCATACATTCTTGAATACATGTTACCTGCATCATATATCAACATCATCCTTCTTAACTGCTTTTTAACATCAATAATTTCTTTAGGAGAGGATGCGTTGTTTAATCCATATCTATCTAATGCATTCCCAAGAAGGTTTCCAAGATTTTTTTGAGTCATATTAACCTTAGTTCTTCCTAACTCTTCATTATAATATAGTGCGTCTGCCTTTATCTCTTTATATATTCTATTAAGGGTTGGGTCAGATTCGTATTCTCTTAATATTTTAACTAAGTCCTGCCCCTTGTTTTTACTCTTTAATAATTTATTGAAATTATTAATATCCCCTTTCTCCTCTAGTGTGTTAAGAACTGTTTCCAAATGATTTACAACCTCATGGTTTAGTCTAAAGATTTCATATTTTTTTCTTAATCCTTTCTGAGCTTCATATGCAAAGATTCCTTCTTTAGTTAAAGCTTCTCTCCCCTCTCCAAACTTTTCTCTAATTCTTTTTCCTCTACCTGCTTTGCTTTCTTTAACATTACCACCTAAAGCAAACCCTTCTATATGTTGTATAGCATGTTGCACTTCGTGAATAAGTGTATAAAAAATTTCATTCCTTTGTTGAACAGGAGTAGCTTCAGCAAATTGTTTAAAGTTGGTATTAATTTTTATAAGCTGATTAGCATTACTCCAACTACCTGCCGTTGTAGTATCAGGAACAGTATCACCTTCTTTATTTTTTTCAGTCCTAGCTTCAAACTGCACCATAATATCCTTTAGTTGTGGATATGCTTTATAAACTTCGGGTGCTATATATATCTCATCAAGCCTTGCTTCTCTTATAGTAGGGTCAGTACCTTCTCTTGTGAACTCTTCATAGGTTCCTTTAACTAACTTGCCATCAGGTATCTCATACCTATACTTACCATCAATACCACGATACCAATGTGTCCCTGCAAATATTTGCTTCTTAGTTTTTGGTGGGTTCTGTTGGTATTGTTTATTAAAAAGTTTTATGTCAGCAGGGTTCTTGCTTTTTGAAAGTCTTTCATATCTATCAGCATACCTATATTCTGTCTGAGCTTTCAGTAAATCTCTTGAAAGTTCATGCGATAATTTACTGTATCTACCTGCTAATTGCTTTCTTTTCTGTGTAGGAGAAAGCTTAGTAAACTCTTGACTAATTTCCATAGGAGCAACTGACCCATCAGCAGCTACCTGCTTACGTGAGGTGGGTTCTGCTTGTGTTTCAATCTTTGTATCAAACACATTTTTATTTCTATCAACTATTTGCTGAACTGTTTGAGGTACACCATTAACATTTAAAGACCCTAATATATTTTGAGAGCTAGATGATTCTTTGATTTTGTTATTCATCCCCTCTAACCTAGACCTTACGTCATCAAGAGTAACATTAGAATCAACAGGGAAAGATAATGATATAGTATAAGAGGATTCTCTGCCTTGTCTGTCTCTAGTTTTTTGTTTTAAAGTAAATACTTTTTTATCTCCTATTATATTTTCATTTAACCCTTCAGTTGTAGATACTTTACCATCTCCTATAACCTCTTTTATTTTACCCTTACTGTCTTTTTCCCCCACAAATTTTTGAAAGCCTTTATTACCAACACCCTCAATAGTAAGAACTCCTTCAGTAACAGGTGCTTCCTCTACTACTGCTTCAGCAGGTGCTTCCTCTACTACTGCTTCAGCAGGTGTCTCCTCTACTACTGCTTCAGCAGGTGCTTCTTCTACTTCTTCTTCAGTAGTTGTTTCAGCAGGTGCTTCTTCAGTAGGTGCTTCTTTCTGTAGCTTGTCAGCAAAATCTTTTCTTTCTTTTCTTAAAAGTTTTAAATCATCCTCAAGAAATTTTTTAAAGGACTCATCTGTTTCAGTAGCTAACTGCTGCTCTGCTTCTTTAATCCTATTGTCATAGTATTCAATAACCTCATCATCCACAAGAGTTACTTCTTTTCCGTCTTGTGTTACTGTTGTTTGGATTGTGCCTTCTTTAGTTGGCTTCTTCTTTCCTTCAGCTTCTTTTCTTTTTCTTTCTTCCTTCTTCTTAGCTTCCTCTCTTTCTTTTTCTAATTCTTTACGCTCGGCATCTAACTCTTCTCTTGTTTTAGTTGGGTCTTTTATATCTATATCTTCCTCTTGTATTACTTCACCTGTCCTAAGTTTAAAAGCTAAAGTGTTTAGCATATTAACTACAGCCAAGTCATCTTTAGTAAATGTCTCAGGCATTTTTATATTCAAAGC
>Ga0209232_1001394_pt1 | contig 13041 bp, 9 predicted proteins | sample ETNvirenome_2_60_FD_184066 | JGI IMG/M metagenome (GOLD analysis project Ga0209232, IMG submission 184066) | Marine viral communities from the Pacific Ocean - ETNP_2_60 (SPAdes) (version 2) | ecosystem: Environmental > Aquatic > Marine > Oceanic | place: Pacific Ocean | collected 2013-06-22
TGCGAGGCAACCCCCATTCCCATAGTTATTCCATACCAGACTACTCAAGTGGCATGAAGTCGATGAAGAGAGGCTCCTTCGGCCCGGTCAATCCAATGTCTGAATCCGTGATCGCACCATCTCACAATAGCGGAAATACCGATGCATGGGGTCACGAGGGAGATGCTACCCTCGGATGGAAATGGGATAATAATGCTGGCAAGGTCGTTTTCGATGTCAAGGACACACCATTCAAAACCATGCAAAGAACTGCTCATGAGGGATTAGTATCGGCGGTCGAACCATCATGGAGGAATAAGAAGGTCATGCCTTCAAATTCTTCCGCAGGTATATTCGCATCCAATGATTCGACATATGGTTATCCGACAATTAATTATGACTTGACTAAATCAGATGATGACTACGAACCAACCGGGGTATTCAACAGCACCATAGAACCTGCTCATGTAGTTAGGGACTTAGACGACATGGATACTCTCAAAGGCTTTAGCGGCGATTGGGTTGTCCAGAAGAAGCCGAAGGGAGATCATGTCCTAGTGAAGAAGGTCGGCAAGAGTGTCGAACCCATGAGTCTGCCCAGCAAAGTGAAGAAATCCCTGAAAGACACCATCGAAGGGGATGTTGTCCTCGACGGCTTCGTGAAGGGCGACCTCTTGACTGTTGTTGATTTGCTCCTCCACAAGGGTGATGACTTGCACATGGAACCACTTGAGGATAGGATAAACATCCTGAAGACGCTATACACTACGACTGAGAACGTCCACTATCCATCTCCCAATTCATGCGTGAATACTGATGAAGAGGGACTCACGAAGGCGATAGCCAATCTCGATAGGGAGGATTTACTCATCAGGGATGCGACATCCACCTTCATCAAGGGTCGAGATGTCCATCCGAAGTGGGTTCTCTATGCTCAGACGGACATCAGCAAAGCAGCAATCCTCCCACCATTGCCTGAGATTAGCGTGAAAGGAACAGAAATCATACTGGAATACCCTTCGATCCACAGACCCATAATAGTGAAGACAGAGGTTGATGATGGTGGGAGATACGTCGATTCATACGATGGGCCGGATTATCTAGTCAAGAACGCACAGATGCAATTCGACCTATGGAGTCCCGTAGCGGCATTCCACATTGACCCGGATGATGAGACTCTCCGACACATTCCCTCATTCAGCGTTAAACCATTTTTCCGCAAGTCGATAGACAAGGCCCCGGAAGTCATCACCGAATCAGAATTTGAGGATGAGAAAAGCATATCCGACATCATGCGTCATGCGCGTAAGGCGATAACTAGCGATGACAAGGCATTATCCACTAAGGAGATACTAGCCCATGTGGATGGCTTGACCGAGAAAATCCTTGAAAATTACTCTGGAGAGTATGGCTTGGAACGCACCGAGGACAATAGATGGACTGTCAATGAGGCAATTGACGATGACATAGCCGAGAAATTCGCATTCCCCCGTATGAACAGAGCATCATCAGATGGTGGCGCATGGTCAGGTATGCAAGCAGACATCACCGCACCCACAGGCCCGACTGAGATCACCGATGAGGAGAACACCACATTTGGCGATCCGAAGCAGGATCAGATGGAGGTCGATCCCACTACTATCTTCAGACCCATACACATGGTCGTGACTACCGAGGACGGTGAGGCGGTTTTAGATGTTCAAGAGGACAAGGCAGTAGTTCGTTTCCCACTCAAAGAAAAAAATCACGAAGAGGAAGAAAACGACGTATTGCCAGCCAGTCGTTCTGATAAGGCCGTGTGAGTCTTGACAGTCCTGTCATACTGTCTTTCATATACGATTGTCCGAGATTGGTCGAATTAATGGCAACCGCAGAGATGCACGAACCCTCAGTAGGATGGTCTGCTTTCGGAGCAGACTTCATCCTCAAGCAGGACATCGGCAACGATCTGTTTGTTGCCGGATATGCAAGCGTGGACATGGTTGACAAGCAGGGAGATAGAATCCCCGCCGAGGCACTCAAGAAGGCTTTCGGCAGTTTCATGGAGAACGCAGCCTTCAGGAACGTCCAGTTGGCACATAGCGGGATTCAAGTCGGAGAAGTAGTCCCATCCTTTACAGATTCACAAGGGCGCGTATGGAAGTCAGAGGTTGACGACCACGGCCTATTCGTCGTTTGCAGGATACGCAACGACATTCAGAAGGCACGAGAAGTGCAGAAGCAGGTGCGAGATGGAGATCTCCGTGCCTTTTCAATAGGTGGACAGGCGTTGTTCCGAGTGAGCAAGCACACCCCAGAGCATGGGAACCACCGCGAGATTACTGACCTTGAGTTGCATGAGATAACCCTTTGTAAGAAGGGCATCAACCCAGAGGCCAGATATACAATCCTCAAAATGGATAATGAAAAGGAAGTGAATAAAATGACTGATAGTGAAGCATTAGGAGAAATACGAGATAGCCTGAGTGGAATACTCAGCAAACTCGACAAGAACGAAGAGAAGTCCGAGGAGAAGTCGGAAGAAAAAGAAGAGGTAATGGAGAAATCCACACAAGATGCCCTTCAATACATCGACACTCTTGAGAAGTTCGCGCATGAGAAAGGCGTGAACCTAGACGGACTCAGAGAACACTTTGGCCTAGAGAAGGCTTACATGGTCGGCGTTGACGGCTCTGGCGGCTACTCTCACAGGGGCATGGGTGACGAGATTGGTGCAGGAGAGGACGCTACTGAAGTGACCTACCCTTCGCTATCCGCTCCCGGTGGCAACAAGTACGTCATCAAGCAGCCCGGTGTGAAGAACATGGCCTACAACGCTCCTTCCGGGGGCAAGAACGTCATCAAGGCAAGCGACATTACTGCCAATGACCTTGAGAGAGGATACTCGGCATACGCATCCCTACGCGACGAAGAGGCACTCAAGACCCTAGTCAAGCAGGATTGGGAGACTCGCTACGACGCTGAGACAGCCCGTGCGCTTGAGGTTCAGAAGGCTAACGACTTCGGAGGACAGATCTCGACCCTCAAGGCAGAGATTCAGAATCTGAAGGCTTCCGGCGCAGAGGAAATCAAGAAGTCCGCAGCAGCAACGACTGACATTCGCATCCCCACCCACGAGGAGTTTGCCACTATGGGCAGCGACCTAGATGGATGGAAGGCCACCGAGGATCTAGCAAGGAGGGCATTGCGAGGCGAGTAATCGTTTCTGGGATGACACGGAGAAAATAGGAAGTGAAAAATATGAGTGGATCAAGAGGATACATACGAACGATTGAAGACATGGAGAGGCTATACTACGGTGCGGGTGCAGGTGCAAACGCATGGGCCTACTCTGGAACAGACCTACTGAAGGCTGACTCGCCTCTAGTGAGCAGCACTACCGGGACTTACCAAGCGATCTTTGGACGCAAGGTATGGTCACAGTTGAACCAAGAGTTCAACGCATTCAGCATCTTGCCCAAGAAGCCTTGGGAAAAGAGTGGATGGAGAGTCGTGACCGCCAAGCCTGACAGCACCAAGGGTGGCGGACTACCTGAGAACGGGACTCTGCCAGAAACCACCAAGCCGACCTTCGCAGAGGTCAGCACCAAGCCCAAGACCGTGGCTCACACCTTCGACCTAAGCGAGACAGCAATGTTCCTCGCTGACAAGGACGACGGATTGGGTGACGCAAGGGCCGTCATGAAGATGGAGATGGCAAAGCACCACGCAGAACACATCAACACGATGCTGCTTCAGGACGTGAACACCGTAGCAGGGAACGACTTTGAGTCCCTCGACAGGTGTATGTCGTCTTCATTCACCGAGTCAGCAACTGACTTCGTGGACACGATCGCAGACCACAACCAATACAACATCACCAGAAACGGAGCCGGAGCAGGTTCTCAGCAATGGTACGATGCTAACTGTGACGCAGGAGCAGCAGGTGCTGCCCGCGCTCTCAGCCTGAACGTGATTGACGGAATGTTCCGCAGCGTCTGGGAGAAGGGTGGACAGCCAAAGGTTATCCTAACTGGCTACGACACTCTGGAGAAGGTTCAGCAACTACTCCAGCCTCAACAGAGGTTCACGGAGATGAAGAGGGTAGTACCCGGCGTCAACGGCGTCAAGGGTGTTCCCGGTATGGAAGCAGGATTCGTCGTGGCAACCTACAACGGCGTTCCTCTGATTCCATCCAAGGACGTGACGGCGGATTCCGGCGAACTGTCAAGGATGTATTTCATGGACAGCGACTATATGTATTTCTGCACAGCCAAGCCAACCCTATACCACGAGTCTGGTATCGAGACAGGCGACCCATTCGGGATCAACAGGCTAGGACAGATGGGTATGTTCCACACGATGGGCGACCTATGGCAACTATTCTACCGAGCGCACGGAAAGGTGAGGGACATCGCCGCATAGGTGTTCGGAGAATGATGGAGAAAAAAGGAAGTGAAATGAAATGGCAAACACGAATCTAACAGGAAACGGAACAGTAGTCTTCGACAGCCGCCTATGGGGTGGAGTCGGAGAGGATGACACAGCATGGCTACAAAGCCCAATGGGAAGCAACAGCGTGACAGGCACGATCAGTCTAGCAGTTGTGGACGTAGTAGTGACTGACGGAGATGCGGCTTTCGCATACGACGTTGCTCTATCGACTAACGCTGTCAATGGATCTGCACTAATCGGACTACTCTCAGCGCACAACATAACTACCGCAGGTGGAAACGCCTTCACAGTTGCAGGGAATGTGTCAACAACCACCTTGCTCAAACTGACCCCGGCATCAGCAGGTCAGGACGGCGACACGGTTAGGCTGACATTCCTATACCGTTGAAGGTGAGCCAAGTGGCTCTTAGCCTTCGATATGCAGGAGCGCGACCCTACACGGAGTTGCGTATCAGCAAGCACCACGTCATGGGATTCTCCCGTGGCATGGTGCGTGACGATGTTCCAGAGGATCTGATAAAGAACACAATCATGCCGATGATAGCAAACGGTGCAACCGCGTGGGAAGTCATAGGTACTGAAACCGCTCAAGCGAAGAAGATGCTTGATGTGGTCGAGGAACCCGTGGCAGAACCCGAACCAAAGCCCGAACCCGTAGTCGAGGAGAAGATAGAGGTAGAGGCTGAACCCCTACCGCCTGTGACGGACAAGGAAGTCGATGTGGACATCCTCCTAGCAGCATCGGGCTTCGATACGAAACTAACACGGGCGCAAATGATGGCATGGTGTTCTGATAAGGGAATAACAGTCAACAACCGTTCGACCAAAGCGTCTATGACTGATGCTGCCCGTGCTTACGTCACGGGGGCATCTGAGTGACCGATGAAGTTGATGATGGCTCAGGCCGCTATGCTAGTCGCGTTCGCGTCAATCGCAGAGTCTTGGACATAAGCGCAGACGGTTCAGGTTCCATAAGTGGGACTATCGACATGAATGGTAAGATCTCTCGTATCATACTAGACATGACTGACATGGATTGCACGGCAAGCACCAATTCACAAGGTTCCATGGCTATCTCCATGGATGGTGCAACCGAGTATCCATACTGCAATACTGTTTCCAGCCTCGATTTCAGGAATGCTACTAACCTAGTCGGACACTTCCAGATTGCAGAGGGAGCAAACACGGACACAGCAGGGGTTCACTTGACTGTGACTAGCCCCGGAAGCGTAGTAGGATCATGGAATGGGTGCGTAGTTGGCAGGGTTAAATTCACTTTATCCCTCTCTGCGAGCAAGGTATTCACCGCTTCAGCAGGTAGTAAAGCCCGAATAGTCATCCTCCACGAGTAATTCTAAAAAAAATATATGTTAAATAGGATTGTCCCCAAGGTTGTTTCAATATGGCACTCACAGTAGAGCAACTTGGACGAACGAATGTGACGGGCAACAGGCTTACTGTCGCTCTCAAGATAACCCCTGATTCATCATGGCTTGCGGCAGGTGAGGCTCTGGATCTAACAGCATATGTCTCCAACATAGAGACAGTCCACGTCGAGAGTCCCGGTGGATATGTATTCAACTATGACCGAACCAACAAGAAACTCCTTGCTTACGAAGCAGGTGCAGATGGTGCGGCACTTGACGCAGTTTCGGATGCAACCAACCTATCCGCTCTTACTGTATATCTGTCAGTCACAGGTGGACGAGCCTAATCGGGGGCTTGCCGGTGGGACTAGAAGTCGGTGAAATCTGCTTTGAAGAAGCACACGCAATAGAGCGTCGTCGTAAGACTCGCATGGCTGAGATAGCCACAGGCGAAGGTTCTATCCATGAGAGTGATTCTCCCTTTAGCAAGAAGAACCTCGCTAAGGCGCAGACGATCAAAATGAAAGTAAGAGGAAGGGAGAGATATGACATTCAGAACATTACATCAGGAACACGATGTAAGAATTGCAGCCTCCTTCATTTTTGTTGGACTCCAAGATGTGCCGGATGCGGATACGACATGGACTACAATTTGGGGAGACATGGGTGATGCTTAGTGCCGAGAGTGTTCACACCGGGTCATAGGCCAGATCAGCCACTCTATCCAACTGACCTAGTATATACGACAGTAGCGAAGGTCGAGGCTTATCTCCAACTCCCCGAAGCAAAGCCAACCGAATTGATAGGGAATACCTCGACGGCAACTGATGGTGGCGTGACCTACATCAAGATACCAATCTCCGGCAAGGACTACCGAAGATGGGGGTTCGCAACGGATGATGTCATAACGCTCTATGACGATGTTGATGCATTGGGCAGTTCCTTGACACTCACAGGTGTCGAATCATCGGGATCGAGCGGAGGGGTATTCCTCAAGGCTGTTGACCCCGGAACAGCATACACCAAGGCGAACAACGCAGAGGTGCAACCATCAACCATACTTTCCAACTCCTCACAGAGAGGCATAACCAAATCACAGGTTGAAACTCTTATCCAAAGGAGGCAGGATTACATCGACAGGATATGCAGAGTATCATGGCGACCACGCATGGTTGTCGATGAGTATCAGAACTTCACTACATTCAAGCCATATCGGCGCAGATACTACACGGATTATGTCGGTGCTATCTATCTGAGAAGCCGCCCCATCCAGAGAATATTGAGAATGGGTGTCTGGCAAGGGGACAAGTATCGTGAACTAGCGGCTGCTAGAATCAGGCTTGTCGTAAAGGAACCACATCTGCTCAATGGCACGGATAAGATATTCCTATGTCCGAGCATTGCCCATACGGCCATCCTATCTAGTGGGACAACAGCAACCACATGGGCTAAGGATTTCGGAGTGAAGACGATCGCTAGTGAGATTGGCAATCTGATCAACGAGGATTCGACAACAGGTAAGACAGCCATACAGATAGGAACCATGACTGAGAATAGCAAAGCACTCAATGTCGCTCATGAGTTCTTGGCTACTGCAAACAGCGATGAAGGAGATGGCAACGTCCTGATTAGTAGCATGAGATCTACTGACGAGGGGGAGATGGTCACTATTGCCGTCACTAACGAGAGTTGTTTTGGTTTTGATTTGAGCAATACCAACAGTTCCACCGTTGCTTCGACAGGAAGCACGTTTGCCGTTGCTGATGGTTCTGGTTTCGTTCAAGGCAATGGCTTGTATTACTATGGCTCCGGGACATCCATACGAGTAGCAAGATGCACTAGGAGTGGAAACAACATAACGATAGTAGATGACCTCACTTCTAACTTCCAAGCAGGACTCACCACAAGCACGGTCATGAAGCAAACGACGTTTGATAGTGACTCTACTGATGAGCAGAGGCAGAAGGACTGGTGGTCGATAGAGGACAACGGGGCAATCATGTTCAACAACCAGTATCCTTTCTTTGAGAATCACAGCCTCAAGATTTCATACATCTATGGGGAGAGGTATCTCGACAAGACAATCGAAGATGCTTGCACCAAGTTGGTTGCTATGGACATCCTGATGACTGATGACTATACTGCCATGTTCCCAGAGGGAACACAAAACGTCGATCTAAACTCAAAGATTCAGAAGTTGGATGAAGAGGTCAAGAGACTCCTAATCCCATACCAAGAGAGCATAATCGTAGCGGGCATGGGTGGTTAGTCTGTGGATAAACTCATTACCTTTTACAAGAACCTGAATGAAGTCCTAAAGCAAACCTCCAAGGACATCGAAGACTCCGCGAGAGCGGAGAGGACTATGTTCGATGCTACTCTTAAGCGTGAGAGAGAGATGTCCGAAGCAGATGGTCTGAACTATTCCGAAGAAGAATTGGAGGGGATTGCCATGAAACAGGTCGAGAATAGTGCGTCAAGGCAACGAAGGGATAATGCGATAGAGAGATTGGAGGCCGCACTCGATGGCTGATCCGATAATCGCATTGAGGGACATCCTCCAAACCAATTGGTCGAAGCCCCCGGAACCATCCATCGAGGACATCGCTGACCTCGACAAGGGCGATGCGAAGCGAGTGAGGATGCTCGACAACGATGTCATCCGTATCTTTGAGACAGCACATAATGAGGCACAGCCCGAACTCCTCTATGATTACGTCAACGAACACGTCAACATCACCATCGACATAAGGACGGTGGATAGCAGAGACAGGCTATCAGAGTTGAGGAATGAAGTCAGACGCATCATCCATGGTTTCAGGAAGGGTGACGGGACTAACTTCGATCGAGCCATATTCAAGACGAGGACTGACTTGTCAGACAGAAGCAAGAAACTCTTCCGATATACTCTCCAGTATGAGGTCGTCACATTCAGCCTTCTCGCGTCGGGTGATGATCCGATAGTTAATCCGGCATCGGGAGAGGTTTCCGGGGGGAACACATACCAGACCTATGATGGGGATCTAACCACTTTAGCCCAAATGACCCCCTCTGATAGCGTATTCATCGTAGGAAATGGAAGTAATTGGGCGGCAGAGAGTGGTGCAACGGCCCGCACATCTCTTGGTCTTGGTTCGATGGCAACACAGGACTCCGATGCGGTAAGCATCACAGGCGGTTCAATCGGCGGTGTCTCAGGAGTAGTGTATAGCGTTGCGGCAGGGACGGGTCTGACTGGAACGGCAACAAGTGGGGCGATTACTCTCAATGTGGCTGACTTGACAGTCTCCGAGTTAGCCGCAGGTAGCCTACAAATCAGTTCGGAGTCCTTTGCTGACAACGATACCTCCTTGATGACATCTGCGGCCATACAAGACAAGATACTGTCCTATGGCTATGCGGTCTTGGCTGACATCACATCGGGTGTCGATCTGACCGCAGGGACGGGGATGCTCATCCAGAGCGAAACCAATACGGGAAGCGGAGATTACTCTGCCACCATCACACTCGACCTCAAAGACGAAGACAACATGGCATCTGACTCTGCTACCCATGCCGCTTCTCAGCAATCCATCAAGGCATACGTCGATTCCGAAGTAGCGGCTCTGATTGATTCGGCCCCCGGTGCATTGGACACTCTGAATGAACTCGCGGCGGCTGTGAATGATCAATCCAACTTTGGCACGGTCATCAATAATGCTCTTGCATTGAGAGTCAGGGCCGACCAAACCAACTCATTCACTACTGCACAGAAACTACAAGCCCGAACCAACATCGGACTGACTGACGCATCTGTCCCAACGGCAGGGACAGGAATAGACATTACTGGTTCCGAGTTCAGCGTGGATGTCAGCGACTTCATGTCTAATGGTTCTAACAACCGCATGATTACTGCAATCGGGACAGACTCATTCCAAGCAGAGTCCACATTCACATACGACCCTCTTGGTAATTCGGGCGGCGCGATACTCACCATAGACAAGGGAGAAGGAGAGAGTTTCATTGTCAAGACGGGTGGAACGAATGCCCCTGATGCGGGATATACCACATTGGAGATGGGTGGTGACGTTGGTGCGCGTATAGACCTCAAATCACCTGAATCCGATGACTATGACATAAGGATACACACGACGGGTGATGGGGGGGAGATAGTCACAGCATCGCCCCTGACATTCAAGACATCGAATAACAATGACGACATTACCTTTGACCCGCATGGGACGGGCAAAGTGAAATTTAACTCAGGAGGCAACGCATTCACATTCCCTACGGATCGCGGTTCTTCCGGTCAAGTCCTCAAAACAGGTGCAGGGGGAGCAATAGCATGGGGAACGGATGAAAACGACAACCATACCTATGCAATCAGTTCTGCGACTGTATCAGGAGGGGCGAACCTCGTCTTGACCGCAGGAGGTTCGGGAAGTGGCACGGATACCGTCAAATTCACGGGCGGGACAAATACAACGATTACCCAATCATCAGATGAAATCACGGTAGCATCGAATGACACCACTTACTCAACGACAGTAGTCGATTCATCTGATGATGCTTTGATACGACTTACAGCAGGTGGTTCGGGAAGTGGCAATGACGACATCAAGTTGGTAGCGGGAACCAATGTCACACTTACCCCGGATGCCGGGACATCCCCTCCACAGATCACAATCACGGCATCCACTCAAGGAGACATCACAGGAGTCGTTGCAGGTACAGGGTTATCGGGCGGAGGTAGTGATGGTGATATTACAATAAACGTGGATGTCTCCGAGTTTAGTGCGGTCACACCCGCATCAGGTGACTCGTTCCTTACTTTGGATTCAGATGGTTCGACTGAGCAACGCACTACTGTCGATGCTTTGGCGACCCTTCTCGCAGGGACTAACATATCCGCATCAAACGGGGTTCTCTCATCCACAGATACCAACACTCAGACGACCTATGTTCCATCAGTAGTGGACTCATCGAATGATGCATTGATTCGTTTGACGGCGGGAGGTGCGGGGAGTGGCACTCAGGACATCAAACTGGTCGCGGGGAGCAACGTCACACTCACACCCGATACAACCACCACACCTCATCAGATAACCATAGCCGGAGTGCCATCGGCCAACAACGCCACAATCACCCTAACCGCAGGAACCGGCTTGTCGGGCGGTGGCGACTTCACCACCGATCAGTCGGGTAATGAGACTCTGACGTTCAATGTGGATACTGGCACGATAGCAACGAGATCGTATGTTGATGGACTCAAGCAGGGGCTAGACACGAAAGACTCCGTGAGAGTCGCTACAACGGCTAATATCACCCTTAGTGGGACGCAGACCATTGACGGAGTATCCGTGCAAGCAAATGACAGGGTTCTCGTCAAAGACCAAAGTGATGGGTCAGAGAATGGCATCTATGTCGCTTCGGCAAGCGGGTGGTCACGGGCCTCTGATGCTGACGCCGATGTGGAGGTCACGGCGGGACTCTATGTTTGGGTGGAAGAAGGCTCTGCCGCAGGTGACACAGGATGGATATTGACTACCAATGATGACATCACGCTCGACTCAACGTCCTTGACGTTCACTCAATTCTCAGGGACAGGTCAGATAACCGCAGGAACAGGGTTGTCGAAGTCAGGGAATACACTCAACGTAGGAGGTTTAGCAGTAGCCCAATTTGCAGGGGCGGCTGTTCAGACCAGTTCCGAGGTGTCTTCCTTCGCTAACAACGACACATCATTCCTTACTGCGGCAGGAATCAAGAACTACATCGAGGCAAACTCATTCGGCTTCATAACAAGCCTAAGTGGGATAACAGTCTCCAACTTGGCCGCAGGTAGCATTCAACTCAGTAGCGAGTCCTTTTCAGACGACGACACTAGCCTAATGACATCAGCCGCTATCCAAGACAAGATTGAGGCATATGGGTACACCACCAATACGGGCGACATCACAGGCGTTGATCTCACAGTCACATCCCCGATTACGATAGCGAGCGAAACGAACACGGGTTCGGGATCTTATTCTGCCACTCTTGGTTTGGATGATCCTGCTAACCTGTCCCAACTAACAGAATCAACCGATGCCACGGATGACAAGATATTGCTGTGGGATGAATCCGCTTCGGCATGGAAATACATGACGATTGACGACTTACAGGATTCCATAGACACAGGTGGTGGTGGAGGCATAGGATTCGATGGCTCAACGGCTAATGGGGTCTTGACCTACAAGGATGCTGATGAGGCAACCGTCGAATCAAATTTAACTTTTGATGGAAGCACTTTGGGATTGACAGGAGATTTAACTGTATCAGGAACAATGACAATGGCATCCGACCTAATCCATGACGGTGATACAAACAACAAGATTGGTTTTGGGACAGATACGCAGACCTTTACTACTGCGGGAACTGCAAGAATGTTCATTGGTTCGGGCAATATAGGAGTCGGCACTACCAGTCCGGTTTCTCGTTTCCATATTGAAGCAACTGCTTATGATTATGATGATGGGACACAGGACGAAGATGGCGATTTCCATCTCATGCTCAAATCCACAGAAGCCAGCACCGCCGGAGATGCAGTTTCAATTGGCTTTGCTCAATCAACTGATGGTTCAACAGTAGGTGCGAAGATAAGCCACGTTGTCGAGGCTTCATACTCAAGAGGCGCATTGACCTTCTCAACCAACAATACTGATTCCGGCGGGGATACAACCGCAGAGAGAATGAGAATCACAGGGGCAGGTAATGTCGGAATAGGCACTACGAGTCCTGATGTTCAACTCCATATTTCAGGAACGGCTGACCAAGCCATTAGGCTTCAAGACACAACGGACAACTATGCAATTCAGATGGAAGCCGCCTCAGATGGGGCATACATCATGGCAGGTGATGTTGATTCTGCAATCAATTCTTGGTTCTCGTTCGGTGCTTGGAGTGGAATAAATCAGATACACACGAAATCAAGGGACTTCCACCTATACGGGACAAACACCGCAACAGGGTTCTATTTCGATGAGTCAGCAGGGAATTTCGGAATAGGCACTACGAGTCCCGATGCTAAATTAGACATAGAGCAGACTGATGGGTCAGTTCACGGTTTGAAGGTGTATAGGAATGATGATTCCACTAGCACCCCATTGGTATATCTGCATGACGACCACGCATTCAACGACAGCCCTGTTCTCCATGTAAAAACAGATAGAACCGACCAATATGGATATGCGGCTATCTTTGAAGGAAGGGTCGGAGTAGGCACTACAACTCCCCAACACCT
>Ga0209232_1001396_pt1 | contig 13030 bp, 11 predicted proteins | sample ETNvirenome_2_60_FD_184066 | JGI IMG/M metagenome (GOLD analysis project Ga0209232, IMG submission 184066) | Marine viral communities from the Pacific Ocean - ETNP_2_60 (SPAdes) (version 2) | ecosystem: Environmental > Aquatic > Marine > Oceanic | place: Pacific Ocean | collected 2013-06-22
AGAAACCTTTAGGGACATAAATTATGGCAATTAAAAAATGTGATGACATCGTTGCTGAAGCAGAAGCACTTGAAACAGAAGCTGCTGAGAGCACAACTGAAGAAGCAACTACTGAAGAAACCGAGACGGCTTCTTCTGGTGACGGAGCCTCCGAAACCACAATGGGGTCAAATAATTTAGCTAACCAGGCACAAGAAATATTAGCTGAGATGACTCCTGAAGAAGCAATGGAAGCACTTCAGGATGAGGAGTTACAAGAGTTAGTAGAGGATTATAAAAAGAAACAATCAGCCTATCTTGGAAAAACTATTACAGCCGTTGAATCAGCAATTTATGACACAACAACAACGTCCTTACTTAATATTTCAACTTTTGGAAATGGAAATATAAAATCAACAAGACCAGCAAATATTTCTGACCCACTTCGTGCAGAGCACAGAAGCTTTTTTACACAGGACTCGAACGATCAATTATCATTTTTTAGCAGTGACAATGTAGATATCTATGGCTCGACACCAATAAAAATTTCTCCATATCAAGGATCAACACCAACATCAGTTAGCAGTGATTTATTTAAAAAATATCAACAATCATTTATTATTGAAAGTGATAATTTTATAGAAAATAACGGCTCAGACGGAATCATAAATCTTCAACCTGCGTGGGACTCTTTTATGAATGGCGGAACTGATAGTGTTACTGGTCTTAATAGACCATCTGCTATAATTGATACAACACAAACCTTCACTGATCATTATATAAAAATAAATTCTCTTTTTAACGACGAGGATATGGAAAGATTTTCTAATGCCATTAATAATCCTGCATACGGAAAGGTAGTACCAATATACAACTTTTTTGTTAGAGGTTATGAAGACTATATTGCTTCCGCTAATGTTAATGAATATCAATTACTAAATCAATTTTCCAATATCACCAGGGAAGACTCAACACTACAAACAGCACTTCACGACCTTGGTACAGATTATACATATGTTCAAAACGTTATTACACTTAAAGACCAACAGGGTTATGATATAACAGAAAAGTTTCAAAATATTGGTATTCCAAAATTTTCTGTACCAAGTATCAAAGAAGTGACAGACACTGACGACCTATATCCTTTGCTAAATTATGTTGAATTTAATACTGAGACAACAGGTCAGTTTTTAGTTTCTGCTGAAGATTCAGGAATGACCGATGACTTGTTTAAGTTTCTTATGGATCAAAACATTGTTTATCCCGAGGAACTCACGTCCGCAGCCCAAGCTAATCGCTTAAAGTTTGCTATTTCTACAGAAATTGTAACATACAATAACGCTCTAACTCTTATCAATACAGATATTGTAGAAGAAAATGTTGCAATTGTAAACTTATCAAGTTGGCTTTTATCTTATCTATCAAAAGCTGGTGCCCCAAGCATTGATACGAGGTTTAGCGATGTTGCTGTTCTTTTAGGAGTTGATCCCAATACAGTTGAGACTTCTGAAGATTGTAGCGCGTTTCTTCAAACACTAAAAAGTTTGCTGCTATCGGGCAAACTTCAACAAGTTGTTAATGATAGGTTCCGCACTTTTGAACAAATGCTGGCAGGCGAAGAGGCATACAACGAAACAATTATGTATGAAATTGTTCGAACAGGCGGAGATTCTGCACAAAGAATATTTGTTCCAAATGTAGAAGATTTAGATATCATGAGATATGCCGACACTCAAGTCAAGTACGACAGAAATTACACATATGAAATTTATGCCCATCAACTTATTGTTGGATCCAGTTATAAATATTATAACTTTAATGTCTCCTCTAATTCCAAGCTGGCGCTTTTTGCTGTTGAGTACGAACCATCGCTTCAGATTGCAAGACTACCGATTTTCAATCAAACGGTTAGAATTTTAGATAATGCCCCTGTTTTTCCAGATGTTAGTATTGTTCCATTTAAGGGCGTGACAGATCGTGTTATCATTAACCTTAACGGCAATATGGGTACATACGAATTGGATCCAATTATCATTACCGATGCTGATGCTAACTTTATTAAAAATTATCGTGATGCTAGAGGTTTATCCAGTGCCGATCCAATCTTATATGAATCAGATGATCCGGTCAGCGAATTTGAAGTTTATAGAACGACAGACCCACCTTTTTCATACGCTGACTTCAGTGACAATCTATTAAGAACAGTGTCCTCTGATGTAGCAACTTCTGTATCATTTGTTGATAATATTTCTCCAAATACAAAATATTATTATACATTTAGATCAATTGATGTCCATGGCAATCGCTCAAACCCAACTGATGTTTATGTCATCGAATTGGTGGAATATGACGGCATGATATTTTTTAATCAATCAATCTATGAATTTGGAGATGTTAATTATAACAATGTTAAAACATCTCGGTCTTTTAAGAGATACTTTCAGATTAACCCAAATTTAATTCAAAGTTTAATTGACTATGAAAAGACATTTCCTGATGGTGACACAAGTTCAGCACTAAAAGCAACAAGTGTATCTGTTGGTAGGGCAGACACACCAGTGTGGGACAAGAGGTTTAAGATTAGAATTACATCTAAAAACTCTGGCAAAAAGTTCGATATTAATTTTACATGTAAAACACAATTTATTAACAACACCGAGCAAACACCCGTTGACCCTGGTGTTATCGCCGCCATTGCTAAGACAGGCTTTGGTCAACTTACTCAAGAGGGTGTACAATTAGATTTTGAGGCACCATCTAATAACACGCAAGAAGACGCACAAGAAGCGATTGAAGCAGTACAAGAGGTGGGGACTCAACAACCTGAAGAGACTCCGCTTGACAATGGTGGAGATCCATCCACAGCAGGATCAAAATATTGAATGTATGAGCCATCAACAAAATTGGTATTTTAATATTATTGGAAACTATTTACATACGAAAGAGGTATAATTAACTATGGCATTTCTTGATAACTCAGGCGACATTATTCTTGACGCCGTTTTGACAGACACAGGGAGACTTCGTTTAGCAAAAGGCGACGGCTCTTTTAACATTACAAAATTTGCTCTCGGAGACGACGAGATTAACTACGAGCTTTATGACAAAAATCATCCAAGTGGCTCTGCCTACTTTGATGTTGAAATTTTACAATCCCCTGTCTTAGAAGCGTTTACAAACAATACCTCAGTGTTAAAGTCTAAGCTGTTGTCTGTTTCAAGAACCAATTTATTATATCTTCCTGAAATTAGAAATAACGCTACCGATGGTATCGCAGAAAATTCCAGCAATGGTATCGTGTCTGTTGCCGTTGACCAAAGCACAGTTGACGCTTTAAAAGATAGTAGCGGAAACCTTTTGGCTGGAATCATTGATAGTGCCGAGCTTGACAGAAACACCACTGACAAGAGAAGACTGCTTTTTGATCAAGGTATCGTTAGTAACGCTCTTGGTGCAATTGGTAAAGTAGCTTTGGACGCAGATCTTGTAGAAACACAATACATTATTGAAATTGATAATCGTCTTGGATATTTGGCTGACCCAACTACTGGCGCACAAGCAACTCCTTCATTTATTGATGACGACAACATCGCCAGCTACTATTTAAGTTTGACAACAAACTCTTCTTACTTTGGCTCTGCTACTTTAACTGAGAGCAGTGTTATTAATGGACCTGCTGGGTATCGTTTGTCATTATTGGTTGGAGCTTCAACGAACTTGAATTCTAGCACTTATTTGTTTACACAACTTGGCAGCACAAGTACACTTACGCCGATTTCAACGACTATCAATCTGTTTCATATTGATACCACAATCAGGATTACAGGTGCAACAACTGGATTTAGAGTAGACATTCCAATCAGATTTTTAAAACAACAATAATATAGGACTTAAATATGGCTACCACATTTAAAACAATCACAGCAAATGATACTACAAATACAAGGACTTTGCTCCACGAAGCAATTCCACTAACTGGGACAATCGCTTCGGGTACTTACAGTGATGAAAATATTAAAACATTTTCTCACGGAATGTTTGAATCTGTATTTGATTATCCATTTTTAAGTTCTTCTGCCAATCATGTATTTGATATCACTCACGGATATTCGGCAAATTCTGCTCTTTCTGGCACAACGGCTCACATACAAAACGCTAAGAAGATTAATGTATATAATCAAATGGCTGCTGTTCTCGTGGGTCATGACGCAACAGGTTCTATCCAAGCTTTCGATCAAGATGGAGATATTGCTGGCGGTGGATCAAAAATGGAAGAAGTGTTTTTCCTAAACTTCTCCAGGCTCCTAACAAAAGATGAGCTTAAAAAAGATAGTTTTAGACTGACTTTAGCCACTGGCTCTATTGCTGGACCACTCAAGGGCTTCCCTTTGACAATCGGTGATTATGGTGCTGCTACCAGTTATTTAGTAAACTCGCCTGCTGGCGAATACGGCATTCTGTATACGTCCTCTGCGACACCTGACCCAGCATCTGGTGTTGGTCACATTTACTATCAAGCAGGCGTGGCTGTTATCAGCGCCTCTGTGTTTAATGGTACAATGCCTGGAGCAGCAGCTACTGCTTCAGTTCTTGGTCAGGGCTTCCCATCATCCTCGTATCCAAACCTTGCTACTGGCTCAAGCATCCAGATATTGTCTGATTCTATTCGTGACAGAATTGTGGATATTAACTTTAACAACACAGTTGAATTAAATTCAACAATTTATTTCTGCCGAGCAAACAACAACGAATTTAACTACAGCGCAAATCCAACTTACTTGTCCTCCAGCCAAATTCGTGTTAAAAACACAACTTCGGACAATCCTGTTTCTTATATTACGACCGTTGGACTTTATTCATCTGACAATGAACTACTTGCTGTTGCCAAGCTTTCAGAGCCGCTGAAGAAAGATCCAAACACAGAACTTACAATTCGAGTTCGTTTAGATTACTAAAGCATCTGCAATGGAATGGCATACAAAAAATTCAAAAGCAATGACATATTTCACAATACCCTGGAGATGAACCCAGAGTATGATTTTGTAATCTACGACAGCAGAATTTATCTTAACTCACGCGGAGCCATTAGTGGAGCCTTTGTCTCCAATGCTGGTGATGTCCCAACAGGACATGTGAGTTTGTATGAACTAAACGTTGATCGACCAGCGGGCGAGAAGATTTATCCGTTTATAAGTAAACAGGGGTCTTTATCATCTTTTAAAACCACCAGCAATACAGAGTTTAGAGAGTTTGTGTATGGAGACCAGATCACTGGTTCTTACCCCCTTTCTGCCAGTATTGTTCGAGAGTTCTTCGCTTCTACGGTAACTTCAAGAACTGGATCAAACAATCACCTTAATTCACTATTCAATACACTTAACTATTACCAACCATTGAGTAGACACTATGCCTTCAGTGGCGCTCTGGGAGACAAGGGCACACAGGATGTAAATCTTATAAGCATACCTTCAATTATTTTTGGATCAAAGATTGAGAAGGGAACTCTGGACTTAAAATTCTTTGTTAGTGGAAACTTAGTGGGTCAACTACAGGATGAAAAAAGAAATGGAGAATTAGTACAGGTTGGACCAGAGGGTTCCACGGGCTCAGGCTCTGTTGCTGGTGTAGTGTTGTACAAAGAGGGTTTTGTGCTATTAACAGGAAGCTGGGACTTAGCAAGTGGACCTTACGCTGGTTTTGCTGGAGAAAAGTACACTGGCTCACCTGTCCTTAAACCAAAATGGATTTATTTTGGGGCAGGAGCGAATGATGGACTGGCAATCTCAAATGTTGTGACATCCAGTTTTGGTCTCAAATTTAAAGGCACTACGGAAACACAAACAATTACAATGCTGGCTCATGCTCAAAAAGGCGAGTATAACCACTCAAATAATCCAACATATAAAACATATGGTCAAGGTCAACAACCAATGACAGCATCAAACGCCTATGTAGAGCCAAATGATTTAACAATTAAAAATGTTGTCTCTTCCTCATACTCGGATCCCTACGCGGATTTCAAGAAGACAACATACATCTCCTCAGTCGCAATCTACGACGAGAACAAAAACTTGATTGGTATTGCAAAACTTGCAACACCAGTTAAAAAGACTGAGGATTTAGAGTATACTATAAAGATGAAATTAGATATCTAATATGAAAATACTGGGACTTGACATAAGTTCCTCCAAGATAGGTATAGCACTTCTGGATAAAGAAGAGATCGTTATCAGCGAAGTGCTTAAATTTAAATCCAACATGTCTTTAGAGGAACGCGCTGAAATATTTGAACAGCGAATGCGTGAAATAAACGAGCAGCATGTTGTCTACGATGTTTTTGTAGAACAGCCTGCCATGATGTTTAAGGGCGGCAAGACAACTGCGTTTACGATGGCTACACTTCAGCGGTTTAACGGAATGTGCTGCTATGTTGTCAATATCGTATTTGAGATGGAGGCAGAGCTTGTTAATCCAAATTCCGCCCGTTCAGTTCTTAGTATCAAAGTTCCACGAGGCATTCCAGCAAAAGAAAAGAAAAACTTCATTATTGCACGAATGTCAGAAAGATTTGGAGATGACTTCTCCTATAGTATGACACGGCACGGAAATCCACAACCCGGCACCGATGATCGGGCAGATGCACTTGTCGTGGCATTAGCAGGACCACTTTTACTTGACGAAGAATAAAACTTGTGTTATAGTTTATCTATGCAGAAGAAGTTTAAGATCATATCCGCGATCCTTGGCGACAGCTATCGGTCAAATGATGAGTACCTTTTTGCGTGCCCATATTGTAAGCACCATAAGAAAAAGCTCTCGGTCAACATCGAGAAGAATGTATACAAGTGCTGGATTTGTGAAACGCTTGGTCGCGACCTCCGCCGTCTTGTCCGTCGTTTTGGAGACTTCAACCAACTCCAAGAATGGGACACGCTCACAAACCGTGTCAACATTACAGACTTTGATGATATCTTTGCCGAGTATGATGAACCAGAGGTACTACCAGAAAAATTAGATATGCCAACTGGATTTGCTTCACTAAACAACGAGCCCTCTCTATCTGCCACTCCTGCCTTGAATTACCTTAAAAGACGGGGCGTGACAGAAAGTGATATCCTGTATTGGAAGATGGGTTATTGTATGGAGGGTCGCTACGCCAAGCGAGTAATCGTGCCGTCATTTGACATCAACGGAGATCTAAACTACTTTATCGCAAGAGCCTTTTCCTCTGATCCCCGCAAATATCTTAACCCTCCTTGCTCCAAAGATGTCATATTCAACGAGCTTTACTTAGAATGGGACACAGATCTCGTGATTACCGAGGGCGTTTTTGATGCGATTGTTGCCGGACCAAATGCGGTTCCGATCCTTGGCTCAACGCTCCGCCCTAATTCTAAATTGTTTATTAAAATTATCCAGAATGACACACCAGTTTTTCTGGCACTTGACCCAGACGCTATCAAAAAAGAGCAAAGAATTATAAAAATGTTCTTGAATTATGGCGTAGAATTGTATACAATAGATACTAGAGGCTATGATGATATAGCTGAAATGGGACGAGAAGAGTTTCTGAAAAGAAAAGAAAATGCTACTGCTGTAGTTGAAAGCGATTACCTGTTAGAGCAGGCTATCGCAAATATTTAATGGGGTTGTATGTATAAAATTGCACACATTGCGGACACGCATATTAAAAATCTGAAGTATCATTACGAGTATCGTATTATCTTCAAGGAACTTTACGAGAAGCTGGCGAAGGAAGAGCCTGACTTTATCGTTCATTGTGGCGATCTCGCACACACAAAGACACAATTGTCACCTGAGTATTTTGAACTCGCAACAGAGTTTATGAAGAATGTGGCAGATGTCGCACCACTGGTAATCATCCCAGGTAATCACGATGGCAATCTAAAGAACAGCAGCCGTCAAGACGCGATCACACCGATCATTCAGGCGCTGGAGCATCCGAACATTCACTTCTTTAAGAACTCACGCGAGTTTCACGCCACTTCTGAGCTTTGCTTCAATGTTCTTTCAGTGTTCGATGAAGACAACTGGGTTGAGCCTACCGATACAAGCAAAATTAATATTGCGATGTATCACGGTTCTATCTCCAATTGTAAGACCGATATCGGCTGGGTGATGGAACACGGCGAGCACGAGCTATCTATTTTTAAGAAGTTTGATTATGCTATGCTGGGTGACATTCACAAGGCACAGGCACTTGACTTTGAGGGTCGTATACGTTATTGTGGCTCTACAGTTCAGCAGAACCACGGCGAAACAAACGATAAGGGCTTTGGCATCTGGGAGATACAAGACAAAACCAACTTTACCTATCGTCACATTGAACTTATCAACCCCAAGCCCTTTATCACTATTGAGCTTACACCCAAGGGCAAGATGCCCAAAGGCGTTGATATCACAGAGGGCGCTCGTATCCGTCTTGTTTCCAACAACAATTTGCCCCTCGACCGAATGAAGCGGGCAGTTGATATTGCGAAGCACAGGTTCAAGCCCGAGAGCATCACTTTTCTCAACCGAGCAACAGGACGACGAGCAGAGCTTGGCTTTTCCAAAGACGACTTTATCAAGGAAAACCTCCGCGATATTTCGGTTCAGGAGCGACTCATCACTGAGTATCTTAAAGACTACGAAGTTGAAGGCGAGATCCTTGATCGTGTTTTGTCACTAAACGAAAAATACAACACAGCCGTTGAAGAAAACGAAGAAATCGCTCGCAACATTAACTGGGAACTAAACTCGTTTGAGTTTGACAATCTGTTCAATTATGGCGAGGGCAACAAGATTAATTTTGAAAACCTCGCAGGTATCGTTGGAATCTTCGGCAAGAACTATTCAGGTAAGTCTAGCATCATTGATGCTGCCCTGTATACGCTGTTTAACAGCACTTCAAAAAATGAGCGCAAAAACCTTAACGTAATTAACCAAAACAGAGACAGGGGCTTTGGCAGGGTCAATATTAGTATTGGTGATCGTCAGTTCACTATTGAACGAGAAAGCGAAAAGTATATTAAAAAGCTGAAAGGGGAAGAAACTGTTGAAGCAAAGACTGATGTAAATTTTGAAGAGTTTGATCCCGTGATGGATGAGACCATCAGCCGCAACGGACTTTCCCGCAACGACACCGATAAGAATATCCGCAAGATGTTTGGAACACTTGACGACTTTCTTTTGACTTCCATGGCTTCCCAGTTGGACTCGCTTACTTTTATTAAGGAAGGGTCAACAAAGCGCAAGGAGATTCTGGCAAAGTTCCTTGACCTTGAAATCTTTGATAAGAAGTTCAAGATGGCAAAGGATGACGCTGCCGACACTCGTGGAGCACTCAAACGCCTTGAAGGGCGCGAGTTTGACGAGGACATTGAGACTGCTAACAAAGAAATGCAGGAGAGTCTAAACTCTATTGAAGAACATAAGGCACGCTGTAGTAAATATGACCAGACTATCAGCGATACTCAAAAACTGCTGGAAGAAATAGAAAACAAAATTACTTCCATTCCAGTTGATATTATCGATGTTAACGCTGCACGAGCAGAACTAAAAAGCAAAAAGAATCAGATCCACACTTTGACAAAGAAGAGCGAGGAGCTTGTTAAGTCTAATAACGACAATCAACAATTGTTGACAAAACTGACAAGTTTCTTAGAGCAATACGATATTGCTAACCTTCACGCTAAGAAAAAACAGGTGGATACTAAGACAGATGAATATGATGGTTTACTCTCCGTACTAAAAATTAAAAATAAAGATATTGACAACCACAGAAAAAAAGTTAAACTATTAGAAACTCACGAATACGACCCTAATTGTAAGTTTTGTTGTGAAAACAAATTTGTTAAGCAGGCACATGAAGCAAAAGAAGCCTTGCCAAATATGATTGTCGAAGTAACTGATTTACGCCAACAAAGTATCGCACTTCTGGAGCAAATTGATGAACTTGATGTGGATAAGTTAGATGATTACATTGAAAAATATAACAAGCTTGTTGTTAGAAAGAAAGAAGTAAATCAAGAGATTTCTGTTGCCACAACGGCTGTCGAGGCTAACAATTCAAAGATTGAAGTTTTTAAGCACGAGCTTGTCAATATTGGAAACCAAATCAAGACTTACGAGCAAAACCAAGAGGCTATTGAAAACCTTGAGGCACTCGTGTCTAAACGTAACGAATATGCTGTATTGATCTCTCGTACTCAGAAAGCTTGCAACACTTGTAAGGAGGAGTTAAACGAGCTTTACAAACTTCACGGCTCTTACGAGCAAAAGCTACAGAACCTCGCAGATCAAAAGCAAGATCTTGCCGATCTCCGAGAAGAGTATTCTGCTTATGACTTGTTCATGAGGTGTATGCATACCAGCGGCATTTCATATGATATAATTAAGAAGAAACTTCCAGCGATCAATGAAGAAATCGCAAAAATACTCGCTAACATTGTAAACTTTGAAGTCTTCTTTGAGAACGAGGGCAACCGCCTAAATGTCTACATCAAACACCCAAGCCATGAGCCTCGTCCAATTGAGATGGGCTCAGGCGCAGAGAAGACAATTGCTTCTATGGCTATTCGCCTCGCTTTGCTGCAAGTTAGCAATCTGCCGACTCCAAATGTCTTTATCATGGACGAACCGGGCACGGCACTTGATGCTGAGAATATGGATGGGTTTGTCCGTATTTTGGACATGGTTAAGAACTACTACAAGGTTGTTATCCTTATTTCACATCTTGACGCACTCAAGGATTGTGTTGATTATGTTATCAATGTTGAAAAGGAGAATGGCTACGCCAAAGTCAATGTTTAATTCTATATAAGATATGTCGGCAGTTAAAAATCTCAAATGGAAACGTAGTTTATCTACGCTAAGGTTTTCACATGAAGAGTTGGAATATGTTGAGGAAGTTTCAGCAGAAGCGGCTTTAGAATTCGAAAAATATTATAGAAGCTTTTGTGCCTTAAACAATATTGACATTCAAGCACTTGAAGAACAAAACAAAGAGAGAGTTGAACAATACATTGTTCAAGAACAAATACCTGAAAAAAGCGAGGAACAAAGCGTACTCACCGATCCTGTTGATGGTTCGCTGACAATTTATCAAAATACACAAGAGGAAAGCGAAGATTATCAAATGACCGCCGATGAGATAGCAATCCACGAAGCCTTTTCAAAGCTGTTTAAAAAACTTGCTCTTAAGCTTCACCCAGATCGCATTAACAAATTCTTGCCCGAGGACGAAAAAGAAATACGAGCAAAAGAATTCAAAGAAGCAAACGAGGCTTTTGATAATAAAAAATACTTTTTCTTATTAGACATTGCTGACAAGTATCGCGTCTCCACACCACGCAACTACGATCAGCAAAATCGGTGGATGAAAAGAGAAACTGAAAAAATACAAGGGCTTATTTCTCAAAAGAAAAATAGTTATAGTTACGGGTTTGCGGAAGCTGAGACAGAAGAAGAAAAAGAACTATTAATTAAAAAGTTTATATTTCAGCTTTTTCGCATCAACGTATAAAGGAAATTATTATGAGTAGACAAGCAGTTTTAGACAAGGTTATGGCAAAAGCCATTTCAAGAAAGTTATTCACTTTCCTCACAGCAACAGGTTTAATGTTGTGGAGTGATTTATCCTCAGACACATGGGGCATGATCGCTATGGTTTATATTGGAACACAGGGCGCTATTGACGCAATGAAGGAATATAGGCACGGATAATGACTTGGTTAACATTTGTTTTACATTCTAAAAAGATTTGGCTTTGGTGCAAACATCATTGGAAGATACTTGCCATTGCTCTTTGGACACTTGTTGTGTTTGTTGTCGCTCGAAAGAATGTAAGGGCATATAAGAAAGTTTTAGATACAACACTTGAAAACTATAAAAAAGAAGTTGAAGTTTTGGAAAACTCCCATAAAGAAGAGATCCGAAAACGAGACAAAGCAATTCAAAAGCACAATGACAATATTAGAAAATTAGAAGAAAAGTATGCTGGTGATAAGCAGGAACTAAGTGTTGAGAAGCGGTCACGATATCTTGAGCTTGTGAAATTGTACGACTCAGATCCAGAAAGTGTCAACAAAATTTTAGAAAAAGAATTTGGATTTAAATATGAAGAATAAAATCATTGCAAGCATGCTGACCTTTGGGTTAGTATTTCCTGCTCCTATATTCGCAGAGACTTTAGAAGAAGCAAAGTATACACATCTTGATGCTGGAGAAACAGCCCCATTTGCAGGTATATTATTTAACCCATCTGCGCTAGCTGAATTATTGTCAGAGAAAACATTTTCTTCAGAAGAGTGTGACTTAGAGATAGAATATCAGGTTTCTAAAGCAAGAAGTGAAATGCAACTACAGCTTGACTCTCTTCAGATAAGTTATGATGCGTTAGAAGAAAAACATCAACTTTTGATGGATATCAAAAATAGCGAGATAGATACTTACAGAGAGATGGCTCTTGACCAACCAAACAAATACAACCATTGGTGGTTAGCAGGAGGAGTAGTTGTTGGTATTGGGCTGTCTTTAGGAACTTTTTACGCAACAACTAACATAACACAATGAGCAAAATAAAACAAGATCCAGATTACGCACTAAAAGTAGAACATGCTATCGCACAGAAGTATGGCAGTGAAACAGTACAACACCCACAACGTGATTGGAATCCACAAAAAGAAGAAGATTATCTCGAACAACTTAAGTTATTGAACAAGAAGTTGGATAAGATATCAGAAAAACTTGAAAAAGTAGAAGTAGAGGGAGTTTTGCTGCCAAAAAAACTACTTAATAAAGATAACAATAGGTCTTGTCCTGTATGTGAAACTTATTCCTTTGATACGAGGGATAATGTATACATGACAAAATACGCTTGTTGTCGTAATTGTTATATCAATCACGTTGAAGGAAGAGAAGACCGTTGGGCGACCGGATGGCGTCCCAGCCAAGGAGAAAATAAATAATGGCTTCAGTTTTAGACATCGTTAGAGGAATCTCGCAGGCAGCCGCAAATGCTTATGATGGTTCACAGGACGAGAAATAC
>Ga0209232_1001397_pt1 | contig 13020 bp, 6 predicted proteins | sample ETNvirenome_2_60_FD_184066 | JGI IMG/M metagenome (GOLD analysis project Ga0209232, IMG submission 184066) | Marine viral communities from the Pacific Ocean - ETNP_2_60 (SPAdes) (version 2) | ecosystem: Environmental > Aquatic > Marine > Oceanic | place: Pacific Ocean | collected 2013-06-22
CTGTGAATCATAGAATGCGAGTTTGATGCCATATTCGTATCCCGGTTCAAGAAGCGACATATCGAGGTTGAAATAGTTTCCTGAAACATCATAGGAGAGAATTGTTTGTAAGTCTGAGCCTGTGCCGTGTGGTATAGCATTATATCCATCTAAAACTCTATAAACTCTGTATGATGCGCTAGGAATTATGGTGTTTTCTATTTCCGTTGACGCCACTGTGTAAATAGTTGGGGACCAGTTTTTGTTTCTGATATACACATTAAAGCGAGCTTCTTCTTCAGAGAAATACTTGCTTCTTAAATTCTTTATATTTGTGATGCGGCGGGTGTTCCCAGTTGATGCACCCACGGCATAATGCGAGTCAGGTGTAATTGAGCCAGTAAAATATTGCACCCCAGAGTCGTTATGCCATACATCAAATAATGTTTTCAGGGGTGGGTTTGCAGAAGTTATACAAATACTGCATGAGTAAATTCCAGTTGATACATATCCGCCTGTAACATTAGTCTTGCCATCATGCAAAATCAGTTCACTATCAACCGGCACTGATGACCCTGAGAATAAACTAACAAATATATTTCCAGTTCCTATTTCTGGTATATTTGATAGTGCCCCTCTAACAAAATTGTAGAGATATATTGTATTCAGATTATCAGAAGCGGGAGCAAGCGAGCTACTGTAATAGAAATCGCCCCTATCATCTTGAATTGATGAATTCCATCTTGCCTCAATTACAGGCTTCTTAAAGAAGTATTGAGTTCCTCTTGCAAAGAATCGTTTAGTGTAATAAGAAGTGGTGGCTGTTTCTTGAGAAGATGTTAATCTAATCCCAACTCCATAGTTTTCTTTTGTGCCCGCAATCCACTCTTCTACGAGGCTTGTGATATTTATTTCTAAATCTTCAAGTCCGGTTGAAAAATCTTGAGTATAAACAGGCAATGTATGATAATCGCCCCCCTGTGATGTCCAGGGGGTACCCTGGGAAGCTGAAATCCAATTAGAGGCGCCGGTGTCTTTGTAGTTTTCTAAATCTAGCCCATCGCCTTCGCTCCAAGATCGAGATATAGCTTGTGCAACTATTGTAAAGTTTTTTGGAACAGTCTTGACTGTCTCTGCGTTAAAAAGACGTAAGTAGAAGCTAACCTCGCCGGACTGTGGTATTGTATTTGCGTTTCTATCTGATTCTATAGCGTCAACATCAAACTGTGTCAATACACGAGAAAGCTCGGCTGATGAAGTTGATTGTCTTGCATAGATAGAGAAAACTTCACTTACATCAGCCTGCCCCATGTTTGAGCTAGTGGCTCGTGTGCGTAAATTTTCTTTATAAGCATTTGATATTGTATTGTCAGCATTCGCCACATAACGTCTAATTGCCATTATTTAATCTGCCCCTTGATATCAGTGTCAGGATATTTTATTTCTACAACAGCATTTTTTGGAATAATAATTTTGGTGCCGTCAGGAGAAGTATTGTTGTTTATATTAATTGAATTACCTGAGTAGTTTGAGCCCACTCTGCTAACTATTTTTACTGAAATTACATCTCTAACGCCAGTGACCTTGCTTAATTCTTTATACATGGCAGCGATGTCTATGTCCTCTCCTATATAAAGAGCCGACCCAAACTTAACTGCAAGTGCCGAAACACATCTTTGATTTAAATCAAATTTGTTTACACCATCGGTGGCAGCCACTATAAAATTGACACCCACATTCAGAATAAAAGGATCTATAATATCAACTGTGTCGTTTATCATTCTGTGTTGGTTGATCCACACTTTAACATTTTTCTTTATTGTATCGCTAGTAAGGATTAATTTTCCAAATGAGTCTTCAGAAATTACATACATATTTAAATTTCTTTTTTGTGAATTTGGATCTCTCTGGACCGAACATCTCTTCACTGAGCCAAATTTTGATGGCATTCGATAGACTAAATTTTCATAATCAACTTGTGTAACTGCGCGATTTTGGGTTGAGAAAGAATCATAAATTCTTCTTTTTACCTCTGATGTCGAGGGCGTTGAAGTATCGCCAATTATTGGTTTTTCATTGGAAACTTCAAGCGAATCAATAACACCGTCCACCTTAGTTTGTAACAAGTCGGGTCTATTTTTGAATTCAAAATTTGAGTTTGCCACACTGTTTAGATTCCCAACTGCTATATTTGAACTTATTGGGTTTGTTACTCTATAAATTATTTCTAGTGTTGTATTAGTTGGCACGATGCCAAAATTTTGATTTTTTGATAATTTTGTTGGATCAAAAGTTGTGTCCGTAACGTATGATTTTCCAAAGATATTCATCGCGACTTTTTGTGGGTCAGCTACGACATTTGATTCATTTGGATTGCCAGAACCAAATTGAATAAATGTTCTAGTTCTTTCAACAAACGAGACAAACTTTCTTGATACCAATAATGGTTTCATAACAGATGGAGCATTTTCATCCTTATAGTTGTTATTGGTAATTTCTTGATATATTATATCTTGAGATAAATTTTCAACTTCAAAGTACTCATTCCCTTCAGCATCAGTTACCGAAACTATTTCAGATACATTGTCGGATTGTAGTTCTATGGCTTTAAATCTTTCAAATTCTCCACAAGTATAAGTTTCTCTTTTGAAAAAACCAGAAACTACATTGCCGTATGCCTTGACTGCAAAAAATGTTGGGGAGCCTGTTGTTGGATCAACATTCGACACAACTACTTGGTTTTTTGAATCTGAAAAATCTACATTATCCAACAAAACAAAATTTAATCCAGTTTGGGAAGTAAACCTTGAGCCTCTTCTTAATATTGGAAGATATTGAGTATCTGGTCCGAGACCCATAGAAGAGGCGGGGACTCTGACATAAAGTGATACAACCCCATATGTTGATGGCCGACTTTGATTTTTGTAGCCCATAATACGTCCGTGACGTAAAACATTTGTGTATTGGAAAGATGTGTCAAGAAACATCTCATTAACATTGTAATCAATATAGAAAGATAACTGATCTCCCAAGTAAGCCATTGAATCTAACACAATCGATCCAAAAGAAGCCTCACTAAAATCTTGAAAAGAATCTGGGTAGAATCTTTCTGCTATTTGTTCTAAGTCGCGACGTATACCATCAAATTCTCTATTGGTATAATTTATAGGTATATTTTTCTTTGGATCTTGTGGCATATATTGTTACCTTTTCAATTTAAATAGTGATTTCAAGAATATCATCTACTGCAATAGCTGGTATTGAATATACAATTCTGAGCGAAACCCTATTCGAGTCTGGCTCTATCGAATAAAAATTTACTGCCTGGATTGTTACACTATTTATATAGTCGTTGACCTGCTCTCGAATTTTGGCATCTATACGTGCATAGACATCACTATCCACATTTTCAAATAAAAATTGTGTTATACCAACCCCGTATAGAGGAATCATAGTTCTCTCGCCAGGATTAGTCAATATCAGCATCTTTAAATTTTGTTTGACCATATCTCTAATGGTGGTAATCATTCCAAAGCCATCAGTGTTGTCACGGGTTAAGGGTAATCTTACGCTAATAGAAGCCATTTTGTTCTCCTCTATAAATACTACTCACTAATCTTTTTTGTCACACAATACATCATCTGCATTAAATGGGTTTGTTCTTTCAAGTCTTTTCTTCCACCAAGGTAGTAATCGTTGACCAGAGGCTGGCTTAAATGCGGCAGTAAGCTGAGCGATAAGAGCTTGTCCTGGGCTATCAGAATCGTCACCATTTGGATCAAAATCTCTAGAATTGTAAAAGCCCTTGAATAATTTCTTGATTCTGAATTTTGATTTGATAAATGCTCTCTGATCCCATTTATCATAATGAAGCTTAAATAATCCATTGCCTCGGAGGCCGGGTGATCTATCTTTAGTATTAAGCCAGCCGGGAGTTTCATTGCTTAGTCCTAATTCATAAGTTCCATCGGTTCGAGGCGTTGCCGTGATTTGGGCACCGGGGCGACTACTTTGTATATCATCCACAACTAATTCGCCGATAGAGGGAACAAATGCCAAATCATTGTAAATGGCAATAGTCGATAAAATCTTGTTGAGAGGAAAAACATATTTAACGACAGCGTTGAAGTGTAAATCATCAAGTAGATTATTAATAAGGCAGAGAAGTAATTTGCTTTCTTTTTCAAGGGGCTGAAATTCAGTTACTGGTAAATCAAGTGCGTCAACTTCAACGAAAGCGACTTTGTTGTCTTGAACAAAAAATTCTAAGCCATAACGAACTCCAAGCTCTCCTTCGATTCCAACTTCTTGACCCTCATCATCATAAACTAGTTTCATTGTGCCCGGATATAAATCTGAAATATTGGTTTCACTCGGTTCTAAACCGGCTGCTTCAGCCTCACTTACAAGTAAATTTAAAACATCAGTATTATTATAGTATTGTTCTCCATTAATACTTATATATTTGCCAATTCTGAACGGTTTCTCGGCACTAAAAGCTGGAGTTACGTTAAGCCAGTCAATATCGCCAATTGGTACTTTAAGGTGGTCTGCTGAAACTCTTAGCACACCATGAGATTCATCTGTATGATATGCACCCTCCATATAAACTGAATCACCCTCTTCATCTATGTGTATGTGGTAATAACCAACATAATCTTGTCCGTCTTCTGTAATTAGCTCGCTGCCGCCTGTGTAAAAATCATCACCTGCGTCGGCGCCTGTGGCATCGATTTCTACCACTTCCTCTTTTATTTCTTTATCAATTTCAAAATCACTGGATACACCCGTAGTAAGATTTTCAAGAATATACTTTCTTATATCTCCTACAATATCTTCACCTGCTAAGCCAACATCTTGCATATTTTTGATGTATATATCGGCCATGTGCTGAAGTTCTTCGACTACCATTTCCTGAAAAATTAGTTTTGCATCATCCTCTGTCTCCTTGATAACTTCAAGGTTTTTATCAGCGCGATATCCTTTGAGCGTTTGGAGCGGACCAGCATCGCCGATATCTTTTGCATCTTTAAGGCTTAGAATGGTTCTACCATCTTTTGTCTCATATGTATCTTTTCTGTAAATTTGCCTATGCTTATCAATAACTTTTTCAATTCTGGTTAACGCATCTATTATGGGTGCTGAAGGATCAGGCAACTGTCCGTCCGCATATCTTCTGGCATATGTTTGAACTGCTTGCTCTAAGAATGCATACCAAAACTCTTCATCTTTAAATGGATTAAATAACTCAAAAGATCCGCTGGGTTGTGCATCTTTAAAGTCTTCTTCCATAACTTCAATAATATATTGTGCGTAAAGAGAACTAAATGTGTTTTTGAAATCAGGCTTAAACTTTGTAAAGGTGGCTGATGCCTTAAGCAAATGAACACTAGCGTAAATTCTAATTGCTGCACTTATTAAGCCTTCTATGCCCGCCTTTGCGGGTCTCTCAAGAATTCTATTGTAAGGTTCTTCTCTTATGCAGTCGGGGTCGGTTTTAAGTCTTTCATCCTCTGGGATTCTTGAATACGTGCTATTAATTCTTTCTTGAATTGAACCAAAGTCAATTACATCTGCTCGATATGGCTTACACGGTCCAATCTCAGGGAACATAACATTTACAAATCCAAGCCACCCTTCATTTTTGACAGGCTTGATATAAACAGGGGGATTAATGTAGTTGCCGCCAAACTTTGCAGGGTCAAGATAAAATACTCTCGTCTTCTCAGGGGTTCCAGCTTGCTCATTGTTATATTGATCTCGGCTCATTCCGAGAACAGCATCTTCGTTAGTTATACCCTCCTGTTCCTGATAATCGGAATAAAGTTTAAAGCCGCCGCCGTCTTCTACTCCATATTCAACATCTTCATAAGTTAAAGTATCGAGACCGGCCCCATATTTAAATGCAGCGTCGTTCTCATAAACTTCTCGTGAAAACTTTTTGAATAGAGTGTCCATAATACTATCATGTATTGTTTTTATTTGATTTTCGGATGGAGGAGAACCACCAGCTTTTTCAATTATGTCTTGAAGCATATAAACTTGTGGGATGTTTGCTTTTGCTTTTTGAGTAGTTTCAAAAAATCTTTCATAAGAAATTAAATCCATCCCGTCCAATCCATTATCGGTAGATAAAAACTCAAATGTTCGCCAAGTTAGGATATTTTCTTGCATATCGCTGTTTTTATCAGATTCCTCGTCAGAACTAAACGCTGCATCTGATGAATCAGTTTTGGCATTTAAATTAACAACAGTTTTGATTACTATTCTCGCATTATCATCTGACCTATTAACAAACTCATCTTCTGCCTTTGTTATGTCTGACAGGAATAGGTTAAGATTAAACCCATAAGAGTATGGCGTAAACCCAAGCGATGGGTCGCCAGTGCCCTTTGCATTATCTCTAAATTGTAAATTTAGATCTGCATTTTCTTTTCTTGCTCTTCTGTTAAATCTAACCCTGCCGCCGCCGGGTTCCGATTCATCAAAATTTACACTAACTCCTACATTATATCCCATGTTGGGGAGCGATAAAAGATTGACATCACCAAATAACCCATCAAATCCAAGATCCTTAAATGACTTCTTTCTAGTAACATTGTCTTTTGGGTTGTTACTAGAATTAAAGCTACTGACATTGAATTGTGTTGGCATTTCTTGTTGCAACCAATCTGCTACTTTAATTGGGAAGGCGCCGTTTTGTCTTGTTAGTTTTGCGTATCTTGTGTCGTTTTCGAGGTTAGTGTCGCCTGGATCCACATAAAAATCAACAAATTTCTTTTTAAATATTCTGCCAGATACAGCAGACTTGCGGACGTGAGTTGTATATGGGTTGCCTTCCGTATCAGCGAGCACCATGTTCATGAATCCCCAGTTTCTTCTACCGGGTCCATTACCAATCATATCGTATGTATAGGCAATCTTTAGGGCTTCCATGTTGCCGTCAAGAGAGTTGGTTGCAGCCTTCGCTATTTCTTCTGGCTCAAATGGTGCCAAACCATTGTTACAGCCAGGATCCGATGTTATTGGCGGTAAGCCATTTTCTAGATATGCGGGGATACCATCGTTTAGAATTGTCGCCAAATCATCAATATCATCTTTAAACGTGTTTCTTGCACTATTGCAAAGCCTTGCGATTTGTTCTGGACTGGCACGACCTTCAAGTAGTCCTGCGCGAACTGAACAAAAATCTTCAATTTGTTGTGGTGTAGCACATAACGTTGGGTTGGCTGGTAATTCATCGTCTAAGTCGAGACCACGAGCAAAATCTTTAACTGCCTGCTTAGCATCTGCTGGCATCAGGTTTCCAACATTATTGAAGAAACTAGAGATGTTTTCTCTATTATCAAACGCCTCTGCAAACTGCGGATATTCAAACTCAACCAAGCCTTGTATGACTGAAAGGAAAGTTTCGGACGGATTACCAGTGACTGCATTTGACAATTCTCTGCGGGTGGTTGCAGCAGACATATCTTCAGCAAATGCCATGACTGCCTCACGATCTGCGAATGCTGCACCACCGGCGCCCATCTTTTGGAACATGTCAAGAATTGTGTCATCAATTTGTTCATCTGGAGTATCAGGCCCACAAATACTTTCACGAATAACGTCCTTGAATGTAGAGCGCCCGGTAGCAACATCAGGCAATGCGGCTGCGATATCACCCACAGTTTCAAGGGCTTTACAAATCGCGTTGCCAATAAGCTCGCAAAGTTTAACAATAAGTTTTATGATAATTTTAATGACAAGTTTTTGAAGTTCAATTTTTATTATCAAGAATAGAATTCTAAAAATGTCTTTTAGTTTTGGTAAGTAAGCAAATGGGTTCTCAAGTCTTGGAAGACCTATGTGATATGAGTTTCTGCAAAATGGAAGATCAATATCTTTTAAGAAATCCATAAGACTTGGATCAAAAATTGGAGGAATAGGGCAATCTATAAGTGCTATTATCTTTGCAATTACCTGAGCACCGGGGAATTTGTTAAGAAAATCAAGAAGATCAAGTAAGTTCTCACTATAAACTTCAATCAAGGCGGCGATGTACGCATCCATTACCAAAGCTGGATTTAATTGTGAACCAACGTTTTGTAGCTGTGCTTTAACAGTTGCATCACCAACATCTGATTTTCTAGAACTAGCAGTTGGGATACCAGTTGGGGACATACTTTCGTAAGAACCCTCTCTTAGCATTTCTTGATTTTGTTTATTTATAAGCTCAGGATTCTCCCATGGTTTTTTAAATTCTGGAGGGAATGACACCAATTTAACATCGTTATCTACATCTATTCTAGCGTTTTCGCCCTGGGCAGCTTCGTCAGAAACACGTTGTGCTTGAGAATCGGGTCTAAAAATATCCCCATCAGCAAATTTTTTCTGGACTAAAGCATCAAGTTCTTGTTGCTTGTCAGGGGGCAATCCGATAAATAAGTCACCAAAGTTTTCTATTGACATTGCCTTGAGGGCTGCTTGCAGCATACTAGCAAGAGCTTCCTCTAGAGTAAGACCCTTGAACAAACATTGAATTGCATCAAGCATAAGATCAAAAAGACCACAAACCCTAATTTTATCCAGCCCGTTTGCCCATAGTAAATCTAACTGTCTGGTAGCATCGCCGCCAGTGGCAAAGCCAGACATTATCAAAGCGCAAAAATTCATGAATATTTGGTCGTTTTCATCTAATTCTTTAAACGCCTGCTCGGTAGCAAAAGCAAATATGTTCTTATTGGTATCTTCATCACCGGGTTCGAATGTAAATTTATCAGCGTCAATTTGATCTACATTTCTGCCTTGGGCTGCAACATCGAGTGCGCTTTTTGGTATTTGCCCAAATAGTATTTTTTGTTCCAGCATCTCTTTGTATTCTTCATTACAAAGCATTTTGTGGAATTGTGAAGCTATTGCATCTCCGATCCCGAATACATCATCTAAAATATCTTGACCCAATTGCTTGCCCTCGGCTGCAAGATTTGCAGCTATACAAGAGCCAACAGAATTTTCAGGGTCCGTATTGGCGTAGCCGGCATTTATCGTTGAATCAATCTCTGGATACGTATATTCTTTTACAAATTCAAGCCATGGTTTTGGAACACGCGCGGTCAAGTCACGTTCCATTTTTTTCATTTGTGCGAAGTAGGCGACCGCTGTTCGATTCTTCCATGCTGATTTTCTATTGAGGGATTGTAATTTTTTCTTATTAAATACTCTCGGCTTCTCGCCACAAGACTCAGAATACACTTTCATCTTTTTAAGTCTGTATTTGCCAGTGAATGTAAATTCTATTTTTGTTACTTTGTCTTCAAAAAGACCACTAAGTCCCCCAACGCCTGCAATATTGAACCCTTTATTATTAAGAAATTCATCTAATTGCGGCAACAAATTACTAGTAATTGATGTTCCAGGGAATAGTCCGGCATCTCCGTACTTTTCTAAACTGAATAAGCCTCCACTATCAACAAAAGTGAGTGTGCCTCCATCAGTAAATCTATAAACTTTTTCATACCGACCATATAGTTTCAGGCTTTTTCTTATACGAATCATGTCGGTGGCCATCTCTGTAGCTATGTATTCAACTGTAACATCTTCTGGCTCAGGCTCTTCATCCTGTTCATCAGAATCATCATCTTCAAGCATCGATAATATTTCAAAAGGAAAAGAATATAATAATTGTAAGTGAGAATTTGGTAGTACATCAAGATGATAATCTCTAAAGTCCACATTTTCCGACATGGTAGTCTTATTTTCTTCGGTTATCCCCTTTTCATAAAAATCGAGAAATGCTTCATAAGCTTCGCCAGCATAATACCCAAAAAATGATTGGAGTCTCTCTTCGGCTTCCTGCTCTGTTGTTGTTGAGTTACCGCCGGTTGTCGTCTCCGGGGTGGTAATGGCTATCTGATATTGACAAAGTTTTTCATTTAAAAATGGCTCAAGTGGTGGAGAGGTCCTCCAATTTGGAACCAAAGCCTTTGGGTTTGGAACACAATCTTTACAAACTGGCTGTTCCCGTGTAAGCTCTACCTCACAAATATCAATTAGTGAGTCCCTATTCCGGTCTTGATACTTTAAAAATTTTGATTCTGCCATAATAAACTCTTTAATATTTAGGTTGTCTTTACACTTCTACTACAAATAAACTTGTAACCAAAAGGATACAAATAATTAAACTCAAAATCAAATGTTTTGCTGAGTCTTGCATGATATAAGGGACTCAAAACTTGAGTTGGCATACCAACAGAGTTTGCCGTGCCAATAACTCCTGCCGCCGCACCATGTGGTGCGTAAATACCACTGGAGGCAAAAGCAGCCGCTGATACATTGTTTATGGACGTTTGTATGAGTGCAAAGTTAAGAAGTGCGCCCAAAATATCATCCAAAATGTCACTTAGCTGCCGCAGGGCATCGCGAGTGTTATATCCCATCGCTACTGGTTGTAAAGTTTCTATTGTTTCTCTAGGATTAAATATACCGCCATATACTTTCTTTGGATCTGTATTGTTTCCGGCGATTAACTCAATCCCTGGGGCGGGCTGGGAGATTTTACCGCCCATTGAGTTTGTCTCGCCTTTTAATCCAAAACCTCTCCAGTTGTTTCCTTTCCCTGTTACTATCTTGATGCCTTCTCTGCCAAAAATTCTTACACCATCGGCTTTGATTCCAATGGCACTGCGGGCGCGAGGGTTACCAACAGAGCCCTCTACAATACCAAAATTAGTATCTATGTCAGTTTGTTGGCTTATGTAAATTCGAGCGGCGTCAGCAGCAAAGCTACTATCAACAAAAGTGCCGTCTTTTACGCCCTTTCCGCCTCTCGCCGAGGACATTCGACCAACAACCAAATCGATAGTTGCGGCGCGGCTGCTGCCTTTTGCTCCGTAGCCTGAAGCTTCAGAACTTGGTCTGTCTGTTCCTAAAACAACAAAAGCTCCATTTTTAGATATTATTTTTTCATTTGGGGCATTTTTATACTGGGAACCGACTTGATCAATCCAGTTATCCATATGCATAATGCCGCTTGTAGCAGGAGTTGCATTGAGGGGTTTTTTTTGTTTTATTCTTTGCTCGGTAGGAGAGCCTTTATCTGATAATTTTTTTGCCATTATATTGCCTATTCTGGTGTAGTAGAGGTCTCGGCCCCTGTTGGTTCAGTTTCCTGTACACCTTGGGATCCCACAGCCTCTTTTGGCTCAGCTACTTGAGTTTTTTCTGCTTGTAGTTTGCCGGTTGATTTTTCAATATTTTTATTGTTTTTGCTTTCTTCAAACGTTTCTTCAAAATGAAACGAAGGGTTGAGAATGGGTCCTCTTTCGCCTTGTTTTCGATATTCAAAATGCAAATGCGCACCGGTCGAAGACCCTGTGTTACCCATTTTTCCTATTGCCTGTCCTTTTTTAACTACGTCGCCGTACTTAACAAGAAATCCATCTTCTTGTTGATGCATATATTTTGTTATGTATGTACCATTGCTCGTGACATGTTTTAACATTATAAAGTTGCCCGCGCCTCCTCTGCATTTATTGGACCCACCTTCCTTTAAGTCTTTGCAGTCAGCTTTTCCAGGCGTCTTCCCTCCAGCAAAGACGACCTTTCCATCCAAAGCGGCGCGAATTTCTGTTCCCACAACATTGCTGATATCAATGCCTGTGTGAAAGCTCCACCTGCCAAAAATAAATCTATTTCCAAACTGACTAATTGTCGGTCCATTGGCTGGATAATGCAAAGCTGGTGCTGTTTCATCAAAGTGTTTAGTATAGGAAACCCCACGATCAGTCAAATTGTCACCAACTGTCACTGGACCAGTATAACTGCCACCGGAAGGACTGCCAGATGTTGCGTTTTCCATAACTGATTTTAAAGAATCACAATTTACAGAAGTTGATTCGGACGGCTTATCGGGTTCTGTTGATAATTTTATGTGTTTTCCATATTGTATATTATAACCAAAAGTATTTTTTTCTAACTCAACTTCTACAATAGAATTAATTTTTGGCAAGCTCTCGGCTGAACCAAATTCAATATTTGATATAAACAGAGTGTGCATTTCTATTATTTTTAGCGCCTTTGTTTCATTTCCTGCAAATGTAGGATTGCACGGATCTGGCAAAAACTCGTGCGGCGAATTTTCCCCAATAATTCTCGCTCTATAAACAAATTGAGAAATTTTTGAAGACTGGGTACTGCTGTCTGAAGTGCCAGTAAAAAAGCTTAAATCTCTCGGGCTTGTTGGAATTGGATTTGTTAATACAACCGCTTGAAATTTAGTTTTGTTTCCATAAGAATCATATTGGAATGCTTTTCTAATTGAATTCGAATATAAATCAAAAGCTGTGCCGAGATCTGTAAAAGTAGAGAAATCTATGTTATCCTTTAAAGACATTACGCCTCCCCCTGAATCATATCAAAAAGACTTGCTTTGTCTTCATCGGTCAAACCAATCTCTTTAGTTCTTTCTTTCTGCTTTAAAGTTAGAACTTTCACTAATTGTTCGTTGGACCTCTGCATTGTTTCAATATGTTTGGCGGCAACAGGAGATAGCGCTCTATTATTTTCTGCATTTTGAGCGATCTGATTGGCTAATTCATTTAGGAACTCCTTCGCAGTATCACGATCGTTCCGTATGTTCTCAATTGCCTCGTCCATCAAGTCGTCAAATTCATTGCTCATATCTTGCCATTTTCCCAATCGGACCTGAAGTCCCTGTAATGTTCCCTAAACTTGTTCAGAGAATTCACGACCTGCTTTGTGTTGAGACCAGTTATCTCACGCAGGTATAGGTAAATAGCTTTTTTGTTAAAAATTTCTATATCGTCCTTGCTCTCAAACAAAACGATGATTGCCTTATACACGCGCTCGTCGTTGTCGCGCATATCGTTTGACTCCCAGGTCTTCATGTCTTCATAGAATGAGATCCAAAACTCCCTCTCTAATTGGTCTGTTACCCAGGTTTGCTCTGTCGCAAGATATTCTTGTTCGTATCTCTTGGGGGCAGCATCGTAATCTACCTCTCTCAAATTCTTGCGTTTTTGTTTCTTGACCTTATGAATA
>Ga0209232_1001398_pt1 | contig 13009 bp, 22 predicted proteins | sample ETNvirenome_2_60_FD_184066 | JGI IMG/M metagenome (GOLD analysis project Ga0209232, IMG submission 184066) | Marine viral communities from the Pacific Ocean - ETNP_2_60 (SPAdes) (version 2) | ecosystem: Environmental > Aquatic > Marine > Oceanic | place: Pacific Ocean | collected 2013-06-22
GTCTTGGCTTGGTGCTCAAGTTCCTGCGCTACTTCGTATGCGTTGTCCTTAGTTATGTTCATCATTGTGTTAGTTTATGGATTAGAGTTGCTAGTATTACTGAAGCTCCTACTCCGAGGATGCAACAACAAACTATTAGTGCGGAGCAGAAAACATCCTTACCGCCTTGGACTAATTCTTCGTATTCATCTTTCTTCATATTATTTATTGGCTACTCTTTGGATTAAAGTTACGAATGCTTTTGCGGCAGTCTGGTTGACAACGCCGTTGCCTAGCAATCGGAGTCGATCCACTCGATTGGCAGTTGCGTCCACCCCACAGGTAGACCCATTAGGTGCTCGACCCAGTTCGGATTCAGCTTGCCCGTTGCTTTCCCGCAGTGACCCGCTATGTCCTCCTCCAAGTTGGACTTCTTCCGATTGGCTAGGTGCTCGCGGTTCTCCTCCGTTATCTGGGGATGAACCTTGTTGGCTCTTGGTGTCGGCCACTGCTGTGACTCTTGGCTCTTCCCACTCGTGCTGAGGTTCTCCTGGTCTGGATGGCCACTCAAAGCCTTGGCTGCCTTGCGACTGTGATCCATATCTGGATAGTGAACTTGTTCCCTGAGGTTCATACACCCCGCGTTCTTCTCCGCTCTGGTCTGTGCCAGCTTCTCTGGAGTCCGCACTAGGTTGTTGGAATCGAAGGTCTGAGGTGTTGCCCAGTTCTTTGCTTGACCGCCCAGATAGTTGACCTTCTTCCCATTGCTGTATCCGTAGTCGCTCCCCTTCGCATCGTTGGCTATCGGAGTTGCCCAGTTCTCCTCGTGAGTCTCCACTGCATCCCGCAGTTTCGCTCCGAAGGTTTGGTTGCTCCTGTGCCTCTTGCTCTTGAAGCCCTGATCCGTCATCTCCGTGTCGATGCGTCCGCCCTCCGCGTCCGATGTCCTCGCTGTTGGCCATCCCAAGGATGAAGACTCGCTTGCGTTGGTGAGGTGCGCCGACTTCTTCCGCTGAGAATATTCCTGCCGTTGCTCTGTAACCCAGTCCTTCCAATTCTCTGAGGACATATTTGAGAACTGATTCTCCGTCCCCAGTTTTGGCTGAGATGATTCCTCCAACGTTCTCGAGGAAAACAATTCTAGGTTGGCAGTCCCTGATTCCATCTCTGATGTATGGGAACAGGTGTCTGGGGTCATCAGTTGCTTTACGCTGTCCTGCACAACTGAAGGGTTGGCACGGGAATCCGCCAGATAGGATGTCCACTTGTCCACGAAACTTTCCGTATGGGAATGTCTTAACGTCCGTGAAGACAGGTGCTGAATCCAGTTCTCCCGCTTCCATCTTTGCAACCAGGTTCGCGACAGGGAATCCTTCCCTCTCCACGAAAGCGATTTCTCGCAGGTTTGGGAGAACTCTTCGGAGTCCAAGCCCAATGCCTTCGTATCCTGAACAAAGGCTGATGTGTGTAATTGCTTTGGTAGTATCCACATTTTATCTTTCTATTTTTAGTATTGGTTTTTTTTCTTGACAGGTGTGTCAAAGTCAGGCCTACCATAGGGAAGTCTTCCGTCGGTAGTCAATCCCTAAGTAAGTAGTTTTTTTATAAAAAACATTTAGACATAGGGACTGGCTACCATAGGGTAGGCTACCATAGGGTAGGCAGTCATAGGGTAGGGTCAGCACTCCGCTGTGAAGTAGCAGTCCCCGTTGTCCTCAAGGCACTTGAGAATCTTTTCACCAAGAGCCAGGTCAGCGTAGTCCCGAACCTCTGTGTCTGTTATACCTGCCTTAATTAAGTCATCTTGGTTATACCAACCCCTGTCCTCGAAGAATCTCTTGACCTTCTTGTAGTCCAGTCGATCCTTGATTTTCTTGATGCCCTCCTTGACGGAAGGAATATGATGTGATTGGAACCCGTATTCCAATTGATTGGGTGCGTATCCTTCGACACCGAACTGGTCGGCGGCATCGGATGGTTGCACAGCAACCCAGAACTTTCCTTCTATATCTCCGTTGTAGTATCTTCCCATTTTCTTTTCCTTTCTATTGTTATGCGTTTATTCCACCGCCGATGACAACTGGAACGAATCGCTTGATGCCAGCTTCGGTGGTTACGAATTGGTTGAATCCATCGACTGTCTCGATGATGAAGGGACGCTTCGGTGAGCGCACCTTGTATCCCTTGAGGTAATATTGATTCCCAGTCTGGGGGTCTTTGAGCTTGGCTCCAAGCCATTCCTTGGGTATGCCTAGGAACTCGTGGTTCTCGTTGAGATACCTTTCCTCCTTTGATATCGGTCTACCTGTTTCTGACAGGAGTTCAACCTCCAGTTTGAAGGTAGCACTATCACTTGAGTATCGGCATCCGCCGACACGCAGGGATACCCCAAGCCTTTCTCCGATGGATGTTAGCTCGGCATCCAGTTCTGATCTGATGTCCTTGCAGACATTGCGGTCAATCTTATCTATGCGTTCTGTATTCATTAGTAGTATTATTTCTCTTATTGTTATACCATTATCCCTAGAGTAGGGATGAATAGTTCAAATGGTTCTTTAGTCTTGTGAACCCCAAGTAATTCGTATTGCCCCTCGATGCGCTCGTAGATATTCATCTGGGCGTTAGGATCCTGGCCGTGCATCTTGTTGAACCGATACTTGCGAGCCTTGAGTTCCTCTGCGTTGTCAAAGGGCTTTCCGTTACGGCTGCCCTTGGTTGTTCTGATTATTGTAGTATATTTTTTCATTGCTGATCGTTTATGTATTCTTCGATTGTCTCATTGACAACCATAATGTCCTCCTTTGATAGAGAATTGATTGGTATTTCTTTGTATTCTTTGGAGTCCGTCAGGTAATGAACACGCATAATTTGTATATTCTCGATCCGAACTTCCTTCCAACTCTCAGTAACCCATTGGTCACCGCATTCGGAACTGCACTCGCACTCCATCAAGTGCCAATCAACATCGGCATCAATCAAGAACGTCTTGTCCCTGAGTTCTAATTCTATTTCTACTTCTTCCATATGTATCCTTATTATTAGTTGTTGTATTATGCTTACCTCTTTCTCTCTCCCGAAGGTTGTAGGCGCGTTCTGTCGCCTCGTTGTTCAATGCTTTCGCATCTACAGAAAGAGCAGTCCCAGACTGGATTCGAACCCGCACCTCCAACTCTCAACTGATGGCTCTCAAACTAGTGGCCTACTAGTCGGCTTCTCAGCGATTTACGTTGGTGTTCTCCCAATTAAACTACTGGGGCATAATTTTTATTCGTAAAGTTCCTCAATCTTTTTCTGATTTTTTCTTATGTGATGTTGAGCTTCGCTTACCTTATCCATCCAGTATCTGATCGTTCTAAGGTAGCTTTGCTCCGCGTATTCCTTCGTTGATTGATCCCTGCCGCTAGTAATCGGTAGGTTTTCACCGAAGATTTTCTTGAGTTCGGCCTGTTGGTTACCGATGTTGTCGATTATTTCTGATATATGTTTTGTATCACTCATTTGTAGTTCTCCATTTTTGTGAATAAGTAGCTGAGAGTTTCACTCAAGTCTCCCCGAACTTTCTTCAAGTCCTGAAGCATCTCGTAGTTCTCATTCTCCTGATCACTAGTCTGGTTCAGCTTCTCAATGCGAAGCCTTAGCTCGTAGTTCCTGTCCTGTAGCTTCTGTAGCTCATCCATCAAGTCCCTGTTGCGTTGGACTAGCCCATCATATACACCCTCGTATGCTCTTGGGTTCTCGTATCTGACGTTGTCCTTCGGTCGGATATATATCCGTATCTGTTGGGCATCATCGAGCGGAATACTACTCCGCCATCCCCAAGGTGTCTTGGGCTTTGATCCCCGCAGGACTAGCTTGTAAGAGCTTCCGCATTTTTTTGCGTTCTCTCGCATTTGTTTAATGGTCTTCCAACCATCCTCATTGTTCTCTACCTTCATTAGGTAGTCGTGCTTTGGTTTGTTAGTTTTACTCATTATCTATTCCATTTCTCTTTTATTGTTACCCATACTATGGCTTGTAGTTCGTAGCCCTTCAGCTTGTGCATCCGCGCTATGTCTAAAGTGATGCCTTCCACCCGCTTGTATTGTAGCTTGGTGGGGCTTTCCTGCGTTAGTGTGATGCCATCCCGTGGCCGTGATAGGCTGGCTCGCATATGCCACTTGTCGATGGTCACGTGATCAGGTGACTTGTTGCCTACATTCATTGCGAATGAGTGCGTCTTCGGTGAGTCTTCTGTGATATGCTCGCCCTCAGTCAATATCCGCCAGGCCTTGACTTTATTGTCATTGTAGGTGCATATCTTCAATCCTTTCCACGTTTTGTTTCCGTCCCTGTAATGCGATATCATTTGTTCCGCATCGAACTTGTTACGCTTCCATTGATTGTTTGGCGAAAGGGATGAGATTACTCCAGCAGCCGTCCGCCTTGTGACTTTGTAGTCCCTTGCTAGCTTTCTTGAAAAGCGCATTGCATCGTCATACCACGTCATACCTGCGTCGATATTTTCCGGCGATGCTCGCTTGTGCCAACGCTTTATATTGTTGGCGATTTTTATGTCAGTAGTTTCAGTTAGTCTTTTCATTTTTTTTATTAACTCCTTGGTGATTCTGCCCTTCTAATTAAGTTCTGGACGTATGCTAGTCCAAGTTTGTGATTCATCTTTACGTGATGCGACAACTCCTCGCTTGGTTCTTTGTCGTGAAATAGCTTAAGAGTTCCTTTGTAATACATTGAGTAAAGGTCTTCCTTTACCTCCATTGATTGAAGCGACCAACCTAGTTCACTCATCTTTTGTATGAGGTCTAGGATTGCCAACCTGAATTCCTGTTCTTTTTTGCTCATAAGAATTCAATTACATAATCTGGCTCCAGGCCGAACTCCTCCGCACAGATTTGCTCTGCCCCGTCTAGATCACCCGCCTCTAAGTAGCGGTTGAATTGCTCCCTTGCCTCTTCGATGCGGTCGATTGCCTCTTCCGCAGTTAGTCCGTCCCTTTTCATCAGGACTGATTTGATTGAATCTGCCATTTGTTTTCCTTTTGTTAGTTACCATTCGTAGTCGGCGATGACTTCGCCTTCACTCATTACCTCTTCCCAGAGGTCTATTTCATTTTCAACTGACTCCTCAATTTCATCTATTTTCTTGAGTAGTCTGCCAAATACTTCACCCGCATTGTAGTCCTTGTTTCGACTACACCTTTGCAGGTATCTCGTTAAATTCTTGATTGCCTTCAGGTTTTCAAGGGTTTTTTGCGGTGAATCGATCACGCGATTCTTTGCTTTACTCATACAAGTTCCTCCTTATTTTGATCTGCCATTCCCAGATGTTCAATGGAATTCCAGATTCCGTATTTCTTCTCTTCCGCTTCTGACAATGGTTCCATTTCTTTCCTCCTGCACCACTCCACGTATTTTTCGTAATCATTTTTTTCACTCATACGATGCCTTGCGTTTGAACTCTATAGGCTTGTCCTAGACTGAGTCCAAATGACTCCAGACTGACATTTGATTGCGTCACTACGTTTCCAACTGCTTCTGGCAGTTTACGTGCAAGGTGCTTTGTTTCCTTGCGAACAGGTGCTACGCTAGCACTTGGGTTAAGCAGGTCGCGATTCGCTAGAGCTTTGGTATTACTCCAGAACTCGCGTTTGCCCCTGCGTCTCCGATAGGTCGGAGTAGCCATAGGTGATTTAATATTTTTCATATTATAGATAGGATAGATTAGTTCGACTTAATTGTCTTAACGCACTCGCCACGGGAAGGCTTCCTTTTAAATCCAAGTGCATATGGTGAGTGCTATCGGTGTTCTTAAAATCCTACGCACACTCACCTAAAACCTAGTATTGCCAATACCAAGTTTTGAGTTTACTTAGCTATAATCCCCAAACGCACATTGCAATACGCCTCACAAGACCGAGAGCTTAACTAGGCTCTAGGCGTGCTGATCCTCCTCTTTTCGGAAAAAGCACTTTCAAAATAGATCGCCGAACGAACAGACTAGCTACCATCTCTAAAGAATCGCGATCAAGTAAAACTCCACTTCTCAAAAATCGGATTGTCTCTAAAAACCTCACTAGACTGTCAATGAACTGCTATGTTTAAGAGAATGACAGAAAAGAAACCTTTGTCAACCCTTTTTGCGATCTTTTTTCACTTTTTTTCATCTTTTTTTTGAGGATGCGCGCAGCTTTTTAGTGCTAATTTGTTCACCATTGCAGCCTAATAGCCCGGACTAGTAAACAGATGTTCACTAAAAAGAGGGTCTGTGGGATAGGGCTACAAGGCATTTCGATTGCTTCCGAATACCCTAACCCCAACCCAATACCCAACCCCATATAGAGCCTCTCAGAGCCCTTGCGTGCTGAGATAGGTTTTCAGGCAAATGTAAAGAATAAAATGCAGGAAATGTTAAGTATTAGCTATTCTAATTCTAGGCAATCCTAGTATTAATCCATTCCCTCTGGCAAAAATAAATACTGAACTTATGTTCACCTACAAACTCAGGCGCAGAAAATCATAAGCTATGCTTATAGGTCAGATCTACTATTAGCAAAACTTATAGCCTACTGGGATACTGAACAAGTGTTCACTGGTTCTACTAATGCGGGGGTGGGGATAAAAAAAAAGGCGGTGTCTTATATATATATATTAAGAATACAGCCTTAAAAAAATAACCCCCTCATAGCCCTTACCTGTGGTAGCCCCTACCCTCGGTAGCCATACCCTTTGTTTCCCTTACCCTTGCTAGCCCTTCCTTTGACTGCCCTTCTTCGTTATGACGCGCTCACTTGGGGTTCGCGTCACTCATAATATATTTAATATCCTTAAGGCTTGGAAACCCTATGGTAGGGAGTATAACATATGGGCTGACTACGGTGTCAAGTAAAAAAGGCTTGACAGTTAGTATATAAGTTATTCTACTCCCAGAAAAATGCAGGATAAGTCAAAACAGGAACAGCAGGATTTGATACGGCAGATCAAGGAAAGCATTCACGAGATTGCTACTGAAAAGCAGATTCATAGTATCAAAAGCCTTAGTGTATATGACCCCGACAAGGTAGCGAAGTTACTGTATCTATACAGCACAGGTTCCAGCCAGACTAGGCTTGTTCGTAAATACGGATACGATAGGGAAACTGTTATTTCAGTTCTGGCGGATTACGCCGACCACCTGGGCAAGTTCCGCGAACTCAGCGGTAGGATCGCGGCAAAGAACTACTTAAACCTATCCAGCTTGGAGGAGGACTTAATAGAAAAAGTTCGTGACCGAATGGAAAATGACCCCGAAATGGAGGTATCCTTCCGGGACTTGAAGGAACTATCAATAGCTAAGGCTAACTCCGCGAGGGAGGCTCTTACGGCCAGGGGTGAGGCTACGCAGATTACTGAGGAGCGCAAGGTGTATACTCAAGATGAATACGAGGCTACAATCAAAGCCGCGAAGGAACGAATACAACAAGCTAAGATAATAGATGCGGAGGTAAAGGATGCCTAGATCAATAGTAGATGATAGTTATGATCCCATATATGAGCAAATAAAAGGCATACTGGGCGAGCACTTCGAGCACTACTGCTTCATAGTAATGGACGATATGGGTGAAGTATTCTATGATTACGATCACCTGCCAGCCGGAAAAATGCTTGTAAGCGAAGCTGCCGATGAAATGCGTGTTGAGGGTCCTGATTACGAGATTGAGTGGGAATACGAAGAACTGGATGAGGACGATGAGGGAGAGGATAATTACTAATGCTTACTATAGAAATATTACAATTAGTTGCTTTGTCTGCACTCCTAGGTGTATGTATATCTATGCTGGTTGATTACTACGCGAAGTAATGCTTATTAATTTTACAAAGCATCCTATCCTCAAAGCCCCTACGGATGAGGAAATAGTCCTTCTGGGCGAAGCTGACCCCAAGCTACTGTCGGACTTGCACGAGGCTCACGAGGGGCGTATACGTGCAGCGGAAAGTGATCCCTTACGTCACGGATTTGATTTGCCCGGCTGGGACAGGATGCGGGACGCTATTTCAAAATATGATGAAGTAATTACCTTCGGGGGCAATAGAAGCGGTAAGACCACAGGCTGTGCGAAAATGGTTATGCAGGCCGTTACGGAGAATCAAGATGGTCACGTTGTGTGCTTCAGCCAGAACGCGGACACATCCGTAAAGGTTCAACAGGCGGCAGTCTGGGAAATGATGCCCAAGGAGTTCAGAAGGAAGACAAAAGGAATTGAGGGCTATATTAATTTCAGTATGCAGAATGGCTTCACTGGCTCTAGTTTCATATTTCCTGATACTAGAACTAGGGTGGACTTCAAAACCTATACGCAGTTCAGTAACAATCAGACCATCCTTGAGGGTTTCGAGTTCGGATTCAAAAACGCCAAAAGCCTAAACATAGGTGCTTGGCTGGATGAATACTTAGGGGACGCAGCACTGGTCAATACACTACGCTTCCGACTAGCCACGCGGGACTCCAAGATGATTCTAGGATTTACTCCTATTGATGGATACACACCCTTCGTATCCGAGTATTTAAAGGGAGCAGAAACGCTGGAGACTAGGAATGCAGAGCTACTGGGTAAAGATGTCCCAGTTCAGCAATACAGCCCTGAACGAGATGCCGGAATAGTTTACCTGCACTCGGACGAAAATCCTTTTGGTGGTTATGACCGAATAGCTAAGGACTTAAAGAACTCCAGCGAGGATCAGATAATGGTTCGTGCTTATGGCTTACCTACGAAGTCAATGACTTCACTGCTCCCGAACTTTACCCCTGAGCTAAATGTGATATCCGATGAACCCAACAAGCACGGAATAAAGTTTCCGGACAAGTCCTCCTTGACTTGGTATCAGGTAGTTGACCCCGCCTTTGCCCGTAACTACGTTGCACTCTGGGCTGGAGTATCCGAGGGGGATGAAATATTTATTCGCAGGGAGTGGCCTGATAGGGATTCTTATGGCGAGTGGGCATTATTCGGTGATCCTAAGTGGAGATACGGACCCGCAGCCAAAAAGGTTGGATACGATGTTGAGGGATACGTGGAGTTATTCAAAGAGATTGAGGACGATCTTGGCATAGATGTTATGGAACGAATCGGGGACTCCAGATTCTTTGCTAAAGAAAATGAAAGCAATGTTGATCTATTTACTAGATTTTATGATTACGGTATGAGCTTCCTGCCATCCGATGGTCAGACTGAGCAGATTGGTTGCACTGCACTGGACGAGTGGTTTAACTACAATCCTAACTTCGATGTGGATGAAGCAAATAGACCCAGATGCTATGTTCACAAGGACTGCGGTAATTTAATAGAAAGTATTATTAATTACAATTCACAAGGTAAATCCGATGAAGCCCTAAAGGACTTTTTTGATGCTCTTAGATATTTAAGAATGTCAAACGCTGGAATGGGTCCGGACTACTTTACAATCAACGAAATGCAAACAATAACTAGAGCACAAGGAGGATACTGATGCCTAAAAAAAGATTAATACAAATTGCAAGTGAACAAGAAGTGGAGTTCGAGGAAGCTATGCGAATAGCTCAAGAAAAACTACCAGAGGGTTCATTGACAGGAGTAGGTAGGAATACTTGGGTAACTGAAGAAGGGACAGCTATCCTTGAGGATTCTTTAATGATCGAGGAAATAATACCAAAGCACCATACTGGTATGGTTTTAATCGAATGTCCTAATCCTAGATACAACTACGTACATAATAAAGAAATTGGTAAGAAGGTTCCAATGCTTGTTCCTCGTAAATGGCAGGGTAAATTAATAGGCAAGATGGTAACCTTTGAGGCAATATCGGACAATAAGGGGACAAGTTACCGCTATGTGCGAAAAGGAAAATGACATTACCTTGAATCGCAATTGGTGCAGGGAACAGGTTGATAGATTCGCAGCCTGGGAAATGCTAAGGCGGTATGTATTGCACGAAACTAGGGTTCCAATGACTAATGCAGAGCTATGTGATACAATAGGCGTATCATCTACTTATACAATTCGGTTGTTAAAATCCGTGCACAAAAGATTAGAAAATAATAATGATAACTGATAGCGTTTCAGAATCCCTAACATATTTACAGGAGGAACCAGATATTAAGACCCTCCGTCTAGCCTACGACCAAACGGTCGTTGAACTAGAAGCATACTTTGACCTCTGTCGCACATCCTACGATGACCGTAGAAACTTCTGGCCAGGCAAGAGTCGTGATCATCGCAAGCACGGATCGGATGCTTTCCCTTGGGAGGGTGCGTCCGATATGGAATGCCATCTCATCGATGAGCGCATTACAAGGCTAGTATCACTATTTATAGCATCCTTGAACCGTGCAAATGTCCGGGCATTTCCAGTAGAAAGCGGAGATATTGCTAGAAGTCGCATAGTTTCTGGATTTTTAAAATGGATGGTATCCTCTGGATACATACCTAGATTTCATCGTGAAATGGAACTAGGGGCTAATTATTTGCTTGAGCGAGGTATACTGATTACATATATTGGTTGGCAAAGAGAGGATCGAAGAATCCTACAGCAACTGGATATTAATCAGATTGCACAAGTTAGCCCAGAAGTATCTGTAGCGATACAGGACGGGAAAGATGACGAACAACTAACAGCCTTGCTTCAAGCAACCTTTGAGGGGACAACTAAGAAACGAGCCAAGAAAGCATTACGTGAACTAAGAAAGAATGGAGTCGCTGAACTTCCTATTGTTCGTAGACAAGTCAACGCTCCGGATGTTAAAACACTAGCTCCTGATGGTGATTTCTTCTTTCCCCCATATGTTACTGATCCCCAGCGAGCACCTTACTGTTTCTGGAAGACTTACTACACACCACAGGAACTAGAGAATAAGGTAGTTACCGATGGATGGGATGAGGACTTCGTTGATTACATTATCTCAAAGTATAGGGGCGTAAATATTGATAGCATTGAACGCGAGCAAGAGGGACGCAGAAGCCTAAGCCTATCGGACAATGCTTACGAGGCTGATGAGTTAGTAGAAATCTGCTACGCTTACCAACGACTGATTGACCAAGAAGATGGTGCAGAAGGTATTTACTGCACAGTGTTCCACAAAGAATTTAGTGGTAATGAACAAGTTCCGGGATACGCTAAGTTTGAATTACTTAATGGATACGAGGATTATCCCGTAGTAGTAACGAAACTATCAGAGGACAGCAAGCGTCTATATGATACAACTACTATACCTTCAATTCTTCGAGGCATTCAAAATCAAGTCAAGGTTGAGCGTGATTCACGAGTTGACCGCAACAGCCTAGCTACTTTACCTCCCATCTTGCACCCAGTAGGTCAAGCTCCTAATGATTGGGGACCAGGTAGGTTGATTCCATATCGCCGTAAAGGTGATTTGGACTTCGCCCCCACACCTCCACCGCCTACTGGTTCTATTGAAATGGAGGACACACTGCTTACTTTATCTGATAAATTAGTAGGGCTGGATGAAAAATCACAAATTAGTCAAATTCGTCAACAATTTTTAGTGGACAAATTCCTTAGCCATACCGCTGAGGTAATCAAAATGGCATACAAGTGCTTCCAACGCTTTGGACCAGATGAAGTATTTTTCCGTGTAACTGGTGTGCCTGATGCTCAAGTATTTGACAAAGGTAACCCGGACGAGAACTTTGATATTATGGTTAACTTTGATGTTCAGAACAATGATCCAGAGACTGTTGAAAAGAAACTACAACAGTTCGTTGCATTGAATCAATTGAACGCTAACAACCGCTTGAATGTAGATAGTCTCTTAGATGTAGCCGCAGCAAGCATTGATCCAGTAATGGCTGATGCTGTTCTACAACCAGTGGAAAACGCACAACAACAAGTTGTTGAGCAAGTTACTGATGACCTAGCTAAAATCTTTGCAGGTATTGAAATGCCAGCTAGACCCGCTGGAGCACAGATTGCACTCCAAGTAATAGAACAATATGGACAACAACCTGACGTTGCACAACGATTACAGACTGATCAAGCGTTTGCAGCCCGTTTGCAAAAATACATTGGTCAATATACATTCCAAGTCCAGCAAGCGCAAAACGCTCAAATTGGTAGGGTTGGAACGGCCCCTGCACAAATGGGTTCTATTGATACTCAAAATATGTAGCATTGTTTTAATAACAAATACTTACAGGATGGCCGATAATCAAACACCTTCACAGCTTGCCGCACAGCGAGTCCGCGACCAGCGTTCAAAGAATTACTTTGATATGCTAAAACTTAATGAGGGGAACATACCTCAGGTTTATAAGGATAGCAAGGGTAACCGCACCATAGGGATTGGATTTAATCTCGAAGATGCCGGAAACCGCAAGTTCCTCAAACAAGAGGGCATTGACATCAATGAGTTATTTGCTGGCAGAGCCTTGACTGACAGGGAGACAAAGACCCTTTACAACCACAGCCTAACGCAGGCATTTAAGGATGCTCAATCCTATGATCCTAACTTTGCTAAAAGACCCGAAGCTGTCAAAATGGCTCTTGTTGATATGGCTTTCAATTTAGGATTGACTAAGTTGAATAAGTTCGTAGATATGAAAAAGGGTCTTATGAATAATGATTATAATATGGCTGCAGATGAAATGGTTGATAGCAAGTGGTATAAACAAGTTAAATCCAGAGGTCCTAGAATGGTTCAAGTAATGCGTTCCGCAGCTAGATAATGCAAATACAAGACGATATTAAAACGCTTCATAACTACGAAGCATTTGCTAGATTTATTAAGATGGTTCACGAACTCAGGGAGGAAACCATTACTGAGTTACACGAAGCAACCAGTGACAATATCCAACAAGTTTCTGGTCGTATAATTACGTATGACCAAATATTACAGTTAGTTAATTGGTCAGAGCTTTCTAGGAAGCATTCTGATCGTATGTAACTACCTGTGTTATAATTCAAAAATCGCCATCGCTCGGCGTTAATGAGTGGATCAATTATGACAGAAGAAATAGCAACTGCTGACGCTGAGGCAGGTAAAATATCAGTGGACAAATCAAATA
>Ga0209232_1001400_pt1 | contig 12998 bp, 15 predicted proteins | sample ETNvirenome_2_60_FD_184066 | JGI IMG/M metagenome (GOLD analysis project Ga0209232, IMG submission 184066) | Marine viral communities from the Pacific Ocean - ETNP_2_60 (SPAdes) (version 2) | ecosystem: Environmental > Aquatic > Marine > Oceanic | place: Pacific Ocean | collected 2013-06-22
TGGAATCCACAAGGGGCAATCGCAACCGAGTATATTTCAGATGACCCCGAAGATGATGATTATGAAAAACAACCAGAAACCCCTGAAAGAAGAGTAAGTTATAATAGTAATAGTTACCAATGGGTTGAGGCTGAAGATGCTGAAGGCATGTTAGAAGCAACACAAAAACTAATTGATGCTTTGAATAAAATAAAAGAAGTAGATGTTGGTGGTGAAGGCGTTGCTGAAACTCAGATAATAGAATTAGAAGATGACATATCTAGTTTAGGTGAAAATATGACAAATGCTTGGAAAGACATGTTAAAACCTGGCGCACCAATACCAGATATGCAAGATTGGTTAAAAAGTTATGATTATGTATTACAATGGAGAGATTATCTACAACATGTAGTAGATACTAAAAGCCATTTTGCGATAGGGTGATAAAATGAAGTGGCAAGAAGTTCTGAAATACAACTCTCTTGTATGTTGTCTCTATATACAAGCAGTTATAGAAAAACGCAATCCAGAATGGTATAATCAAAATAAAGCAATAGTAGACGACTGTTCCACTCTTTACCAATGGTTAGATGACAATCAACACTTAACAGTATATCATAAAAGCATGAGAAACAGACCATTAGGTGAAGTTAATAATACAATTCTAACAATGAAGAAACTTATGAAAGAGTGGGATGATTGTGAAGCAAAGGAAACTGCTTCGGGAATTAATATTAAGGAATGGATGTAAAATGTGTGATGCTTGTGATAGATTGGCTAAAGAAAAATTAGCGAAAGAAGGTACACCTACTAAATCAAACGAATGGAAAGATATTGTAAAAAGAAATCCAGGTGATGGTTATGGTACAAGAGAAATGGCTAGACAAGTTGATATGGCTTATCAAGATGATGGGTTAGGCTACGAAGATATAGAGATAGATGAAGAGATTTACCATGAAGGAATAAAATGTTTTTATTGTGATGAACCTGCTGAATGGAAATGTAGAAATGGACTACACAACGGATGTTCATATGAAGGCCCATCTGATGACGGTGTTCAAGTATGTGGTGCTAGTAGTTCTTTTGCTGATGCTGAACATCCAGAAGGACACAAAACTTATGCTAATAAAAGAAACAATGGACATTCATGGGTAGAAATAGACCAATATTTTACTCTAGACCCACAGTTTGGTTACAAGCATGGCGACCATGACCCTAATAAATATAAAAAACGATAGGAGGGAATTATAAATGAAAAGGTACACAAAGACGGCTATGTTCATCCGTTGTTTGAATGAGATATTTGAAGAATGGGAGTGATTAATTGCATTGGGAAGATATAATTAAACGTAAACGTGGTAAACGCAAGCGTGTACCGTATAATCCATTTACAGGAGAAGGTGATAAGCCTGTAAACATAGAAGATAGAATGAAAGCAAGGGAAGAAAAGGTAAAAGAAAGAGAAGCAAAAGTTGCTGAAAGTTTCAAGAAAGTTCCTAGAGCAAGAGTTTCTATAAAACTTGGTGGCGGCAACAAAAGGAGTTCTGAATCCATAAACAGGAATATGGCACAATCTCAAAATAAAGAAGTTGGTGGAGGTACTAATCTTAATCCAAGAACTAGGTGTGCAATGTGTGGTATAAAATTGTCTAATAGCATGCAAACCAAAACAGCAAACAATGCTGCTAATTTGACTTATTGTAATACTTGTGCTAGAAATATTGAAGGAAAACCTGCTCCCTCGCTTAGAACTAATGCTAAAGGTGATGTTATACCTGCTGATGACACACAAAAAAGAACTCCTAAAGGTGGAAGGAGAGGTTACAAATGAGTTGGGAAGATATAGTTAAGATGAAATGTATTATGTGTGGGGGTAAACTTGAAAGAGTATATTCCTCTAGGAAAAGACATACTAGAGGCGGCAGTAGGGCTAAATATAAATGTCCTGATTGCGGCCATGTTGAAATATTTTAGGTGATTAATATGAGTTGGTTTGATGTAATCAAAGAAAAACGTGATTACAGAAAGGATGCCTACAATAAATATAGGATAGTTCAACCAAAAAAATATAGTAACTTAGATGGCTCTAATGTAGATGATATAGAATATAGAGGAGAAGAAGACTACATTGATTCACAAACAGGAGAAGTGGTAGCAGATAAGTTTGACAATTTACCAAAAGGAAGTTTAATGTTTACTGGATATAAGGCTGCTATGTTTGATTTTAGTAATTTTAAATCTGCTAATTCTAAAGACTATTATGAAGATATTGCTAAGATATTAACTAAATATTCCAAGACTAGGAATGTACTACCACATCGTAATTATATGGAAGAGGCAATGTCTGTATATTGGACTGAACATCTTAATTCACTTAAAAAATTGTATAATGTTTTAGATACACTATCAAAGAAAATAGATGATTTTCCTGAATCAGACGATTATTTAACTCCTAGTAAGGATAGTAATTATGTACTTGAACAAATCAAGAATGTAGAAGCAGAAGACACTAAGGCATTACTAGGGAAGGCATAATATGGATATTCTAAAAGCAAAAGCAATTAGAGTAGGCACTGAAAAAGATGCTCAACAACAATGGTATAAGTTTCTCAAGCCTTTTGGTTTTGAAATAAATCAAGCATTTGCCTTAAATGATGATGTTGGTACTGATAGAGTAGTAGGCACTCCAGAAAGAAAGTCTACGGTAATGCATCATTTATTTAACCCTAAATATATTGCTTATACTTATTATGATAACGAAAATAATATTCCTCTTTATACAAGAACTAGAGGTGTAATCAGTAAAGATTTGGTAGTTTGGGCTGGACTTGTAGGAATGTATGATGTTGCAGGTGCTAGATTTCCTAGTGATAATCCTAAGAAAAATATAATACGAAGAAAGATAGATGGTAAATCAACTGCTAAAGAAATAATTAGAATGCATAGAATACTAGAACGAGAAGGTAGACCTTTTGATGGAAAAATGCCCCCTAGTAACTGGACTGATAATTTATCTACTGAACAACAAGAAGATTTTCTAGAAGCAAACTATCCAGAATATCATAGATATCTAATTGAAAATCTACATCAACCTATTGAGGCGACTGATTTTCTAAATGAATTAAATGTAACTAAGGGTAGAGCAGCCTTCCTATCTAAAGTAGATGAAATGGTTAATCAAAGATACCCAGATTTAAGGAATCAAATATGGGATGATGCTGTTGAATTAGATGATAAAAAATATCAGATTGTTATTATTAGTAATCCAAATGTAAGGTCTAAGGTTTTAAATCGAGGATTCAAAAGATTAACTACTGACTATTTATTAGACATACAAGAAAACTCTAGCACACCTAAAAGCGTTAAAAGCGCACTGTTAAAAATTAATAGTGAGCAGGGTAAATTACTCGGAGAAAATAGCGAATACTTTATTAGAACTCCTAGAGGAGAGTCAATAGAGCCAATCGTTAAGTCGGTGTGGCGAAACAATGTTAGAGGTTCTAATATGAAAGATAGTTGGAGAGACATTATTAAGTTTAAAGGTCGCTTTGATGATGATGAAGATGAGAAAGATAAACAAGGAAAAGAACCAATGCCCGCAGGTAACAATCCCCCAAAAAAACCTAAAGATAAATCCGAAAAAGGAAAAATATTTGAAGATTCAAATCCTAGTAGTTGGAGAGGAGATTGGAAAAGAAGGAAGGGTATTGACCCAATAACAGGAAAGAAAACTAATGCAGGTGAAATGGCTAGAGAGACTGAGATTGTTGGTACAGATACACCTTGTTGTGCTGAGATTAGACAATTGTTGAAAGACTACATGGAATTAACTGCTAAACCTAATCCTGTAAATAAAAAGAATATAGAGAATTGGATAGATGCAAATATTCCATGTGTAGATATTGAAAAGGCTATGGCTTTTAGAGGGCCAAATAATTGGTTGGATGCTAAAACAGATAATAGAGCAAACGCAGGAATAGATGACAAAAGAGGGTTTACAATACCAATGGAGTTTGATGATGAAGAACAAGAATTGTACTTCCCTAATCCTAAAACCATTAGAATAGAAGCCCACACTCCAAACTTCTTTAGAACAGTAGCAGGTAAACTTTCTTTTATTCCTGAAAAGAAATGGGCGTTTAAAGACCCTGATGCTAGAAGCCCAAGTCAAAAGATGAAGAATGGTAAAGGCTATACTTTAGGAATGCATTTTAATGATTGCATATCTGGTAAACAAAAAAATCCTATGACAGCAGCAAATACCTTAGATAATGAAGACTTTTACGCAGACATGGCTACAACTCAAGAGCAATACTTAGTAGAAATGAAAGAAATAATAGATGCCTTTCAACTAAGAGGAGGAAAATTAGGTAGAGGTGGACAGCCAGATGTAAGACAGATGCAGAAAGAAATGCCAGACTTATATCAAAGATGGCAACGTATTTCTCAAATATCTCAAACTAATACATTTGCCAGAGGTTCAATTACAGAAGATGAAATGAATGCTAATGAAAAGGCAAGAGAAAGATTGTGGGACTATCTTGAAGAAATGTCTGGTAAAAAAATAGATAGAGATAAACTTCGTAGAGAAAATCCGCTTGATGATTATGAATACTATACTGGAGAAGAAGAAGATGACTGATTGGTTTAATCTTCTTAAAGTTGCAGGTAGTGTTTCTTTTGGAGGACACGGTTCTAGCCCGTTATTTAATATTAGATATGGAAATAAAGTAAGTAGAAAAAATCTTCATCCAGATGAAGACGAGGAGATTGAGAAAGATGGTGAAGAAAACTAAGAAAACATCTAGACCAATTAAAATAAAAGGTGGTTCTGGAACACAAGTATTTGACTTAGATAACTTTAATGCTATTTATGGAAAATGGAAAACAGATTGTGAAGCAAAGGGTTCTAAACTTGGCTTAACTTCTAGCGTTTCTTTATTAGAATTAATTAAAGGACACGGTATTGTGGCGAGACCTTATACTAAAAATCCTGTAAGTAGAGATAAAGGTGCAGGTACTATTCTTGAAATGATGGATGAATGGGATAATGATATTACTGTATTAGAAATAGTGGATACAATTGCATTAGATGATATTATTAAAAAATTAACTGATATGGCTGATTCTGAAAATGACCCTAGAAATATTAGATTTACCGTTCCTAAACCAAGTGAAGTAGATACAGACACAGGTGATTATGATGAAGATGATGTTACTGAAGTATATGGTCATTATAGAACACCAGATTATATTGCGTTTAGAAAAATATTATCAGAAATACCAGGAAGTAAAGTTAGTGCAGAGACTATCGAAGCAGTAGATTCTAGTTGGTATGCTGAAGGTAAAGGAGCAACTAATTCTGCTGAACCTCCTATGTGGCAAGCATTATTTGCTACTAATGGAGATTTAGTTTCTAAAGGATTATTAGAAGTCTGTAAAGTAGCCAAGAAATTAATTATTGATACAGAAATAGAAAATCTAATACTACCTGTTATGGATGAAGGTGATGGTTTACTCGCTGAAGAAATATTTAGATTACCTGCTGTAAAAAAATGGGTTATGGAAAAAGTAGGTACAGCAACTTCTCCAGGTCTTGGAATAAATAGTAAGACTTTACATTGGTCTGATAGACCGATGCATAGAGATTTTCAAGCACAGAAGTTTGATGTTAAAGGGGTAGCAGAAAGTAATTTTATTAAAAGAGCATCAGGATATGAAAAATATGCAGGGACTATAAAGACAGTTCAGTTTAGAATATCAAGACGACAAGTTAGAAAACTTGCTACTCTTAGTAAGGTTTGTAAAAAGTATCAGGGTAGAGATGTTGTTTACCACGTTAGTAAAGATACTAAAAAAGCAAAGACTAAAAAGACTACTAAAAAAAGGGAGGTTAAGAAATGGATGGAAGTAATTGGGAAGTAATTATGAAAAATGATATGCAATTGTATTCAGAGTTTAAGAGGCGTAATCCTCATTTCTGGAATGAAGCAGCACAATTAGAAGGAACAGGAGAAGTAGCGACATTGGATTCTATTATACTTAACTTCATTAAAAAACATAAAAACCAACCTAGATTGATGGAAAGGTTAGTCGGAGTTGCAGAAAGTTATTTGTTTAAGGATTATTGATTAGTATGGTAAAGAGAAAAAGATGTAAGGTTTGTAATCTCGAAAATAGAGAAGAGATTGAAGTACAACTAGAAACCATGCAAATTACTGCTGATGAATTAGATAGACAAATGAATTGGCCTAGCGGAACTTCTGCAAGACATCAAAGAAATCACATGGGTGAATACTATGATGCGTCTAATCCTCAATGTAAGATTTGCACCCATGAAATCAGACCTGTTATTGAAGAACAGTTGAAAGAAGGCCATGTAACCCCAGAAGTAATTGCTAATATGGTTGGCTGCACAACAGAACAAGTTAGAAGACATATGACTAAACATTTACAACCATTAGTTCAAAAATCAGCAGCCAAAATAATAGCAACTAAAGAGATAGATGAAATTGATTCTCTTTCAAGAACCATTCAAAGATTAGAACAAAAAATAGATATTCTATTTGACCAAGATGAAATACATCCTAAGTATGTAGATAGTTTAACTAAGTTAGCAAAGGAGATTAGAGAGAGTTTGAGATACTTGATGGAGTTTAAAGGTAAACTTGTACATAAGAGACAAGACACAATTATAGTTGCACAAATGCAAATAGTGCAAGAAGTATTAGCACAAAACCATCCACAAGTTTGGTTAGATGTTAAAGCAAAAATGGAGGAGAAATTACAATGAGTTGGAAAAAGATACTAAAGGAAGAAGAAAGCAGTTTTAAATATTCTTATAATGACATGAAAGCAGTTTTCGATGAAGCGGCTAATTCTGTTAATCGTATGAATACTAATAAGTATATAAAAAGTGGATTACTTAGTAGAATTAGCAGTTTTTGGATGCGTGTAAAAGAAGTTGGAAATGCAAGCGTATCTTATAGGCTTGATAGAAATATACCAAGATATAGTGAGTTTGTGATGGAACAAGTTAAAAAAAACTTAGACGAAATGTTGGGGGAATAGGGAATGAGTTGGAAAGATAAACTATTAAAAGATGATACGGGTCTTGGAGATACAGTTGAAAGGGTAACTAAGGCGACTGGAATTAAAAAAGTCGTTGATAAAGTTTCTAAGGCAACAGGTAAAGACTGTGGTTGTACTGCTAGAAAGGAAGCATTGAATAGGAGATTTAAGTATGATTCTTAAGAAAGATTATTCAAGAGTCTATGAACTTATTTTAGCAGAACTTCAATCAGAAGGATATATGGGTATGGTAGAATACTTAGAAGAAAACCCACCAAAAAAGGTTCAAGGCACAATGTATAGTGCTGATTTAGTTGATGCTCTAGATGCAGCAAAAAAGAATAGTGATACTATGTTTGGTTTTAATGTTGGTGCAAATCAAGGTGAATTGTTTTTAGCAGATTTAGATTCAGTTAGACCACATTCTAATCTAAGAATAATGCTAAGCAATAGAGATAAAGGTAAGTGGTTTGGTACTTTAAAGGCCATGACTATTACAGCACCACCAGAACAAGCCTTTGAAGATGATACAGATTTTGGATATGAAGACCCTAGTGATGATGAAGACGAATGTATCTGTGATGTAGGGGAATGTCAAGAAAGAGCAGTCTATAAAAATCCAGATTCAGGAGTTGCCTTGTGTGATATTCATTTTGCAGAAGAAGTTAAAGCATTAGGCGGTTCGCATGGATATCAAGCATGGAACTGTGAAACAGATGAATATTACTCTTTTAGGGAGGACTTATGATGAAATGGTATGACGAAATAATTAGAAAAGCACCCCCGCCTTATTACAGAAATGAAAACAAATATGACCATCTTCAATATCAAGATATTCCAGGGTTAACTAAATTATTCAAAAAAGGAACATTTCCTCTTTATGACCAAATGAGTATGTGGAAAAGAGGTACTGTAAAGGCACATGAAGCAAAAGGAAATACATATACTCCTAAAATTAGTGGTAGAAAAAACGCAGTAATGTTTGTTAATATCTATGATTTTGTAAAGGAACAGCCTTTATATCCCTGGCAACAAGGGTCATTAAGAAACCCTAGTAATCCTGATGTTCAAACTCCAGATACCAATGCAATAAGTTTAGCAAGAGGAGACAAATCTTTTACCTTAACTGAAGACCAAATAGGAATAACTGTAATACATGAATACAATAAACTATTTTTGGTCAATATATATTATGGAGAAGATAGTAAGTTCCACATGTATGTTAATAGATTACAAACAACAGGCACAGGAGACATGGATTATGATTTAACAAACGGTGAAGTTGCTGCATTGTTAATAATGGCTCAAATGACAAATCCAAAAGAATACAAAGAAAGACAGCGTTTATTTTTAGATATGGGAATAGGCCCATTAACAAGAAATACTGAAAGTAAATATATTAAAACTCTAGTGGATAAAGGGTTTGTTGATATGAATGAATATCATAATAGCCCTAGCATGAGAGGATACCCGAAGGTTACTGCAAAAGGAAAAGCCGCATCTAATAGATTTGAAATGAAACATAGAAAGTTTCATTCTGAGTTTAGAGATATAGTTAAAGATAGACCAGATGAAGAGTTTACTATGTTTGAAAGTGAGGACTCCCAACTTGGTGAAGAATACCAATGAGGGAATCTAATGATATTAAATAATATACTAAAGGCATTGCCTAGTCCCGATGCTGTTGAAGGTATATTGATTAATGATACAGGTTTAGCCTTATTGTTAAGAGAAGCAAAAGGTGAAGATAAGAAAAATATCATTAGCGTTAGAAATAGAGCAAAGGCATTATCTGAAGGAGAAGGTATTCCTGAAGGGTTTGACAATAAGGAATATAGAGAACGTGCTAAGAAATTGTATGAAGAATTAAGTTCTATGATTAAAGAAAGTAATGTTAAAACTCAATCTTCATTTGAAGATAAACTAAAAACTATTATTGAAGACAAGGATAAAAAAGGTTTAATTAAATTAATTGGTATTAGTAGTATAAGGAACATGCCTAGTAAAACTAGAAATCAAAAGGTAGCATTGTTAAAGAAATACAAAGATGAAATATTAAGTTTCATAGATATGGATGATAAAGACATATTCTTTTTTGATACATCACAGTTCTCATTAACTTCTGAAAAACCAAAGTCTGATGAAAATTGGGGAGATAAGGTGGCGAATATTAGGAGTAGATTGTCATCAACTGAGGTAGTTGTTGAGATAACTAATGATAAAATAACCTTGACGTTCCCAGATAAAACAAAAGTGTCTGATATGAAAGAAGCATTGTTTGCTTCGCAGTTATCCGATTCCCCTTCTGAAGTAAGTGAAAAAATTATATTCAAAAAAACAGGCAAGTTTACTAAATCGCCAATGTTAGAAATATTAGGCGAAGAATCTTCTTTACAGGTAAAGGATAAAATAGAGGCTGCAAACAAAAAAAATTATTCTAACAATGTAACGAGTTCTAAAGAGGCTTTAGCCTATTTAGAAGTTATAGTAGATAGAGGATTTAGAAAAGTAGAATTGTTTATGCCAACACCAATAATTCAAGGTGGTTCAGCAAAGGTTATTAAAAATGCAAAAAATCAATTGCTTACAGAAAAACCTAGAATATCTTCTTCTTTGAGAGCATTGCTATCTTCTTCAACTTTTAATTTAAAGACTTTAATGGAGCAAGGCTCTATTGAATCAGATATAAAATATCTTTCTCCTAGACTTAGAGAAATATTAGATAGCACTGATGATATGGATGTAGGCGGTGTTCCTAGTGATGAATTAGAAGCATTAAGAGATGCGTATGTTAAAAGCAATAGACGTATGAGAAACTTCATTAGAAAATTGAAAGGAACAGACCGCAACAATCTAAATAAAATAAACAATGAATTAATTCAAAGGACTCCTAATCTGTTTACTGAAGAAGAAAAGGAAATGATTTCTAATCTTCCGCCTAATCCTATGATGATGGCTAGAGGATTAAAAGAATATTATGATAAAGATGTTGATGGTAGATTAGCCCGCTTACTTTCTAATGTTGTTAGAACAAGTAAACCATTTCAACAAATAGACGGTGGGTATAAGTTTGTAACTCCTAAAGGAATGAAGTTTGAAGATATGAGAGAATTAGTTTTTGGTCTTAAAGTTTTAAGACAAAATGATGAAATAGATGAAAAAACTGAAGGTACTTTACAACAGACATTATCTGATTATAAAAAAGGGTTTCAACTAAGCACTTCTGGTACTCCTAAACCTGCTGATATGATTCACTTACTATATACCTTAGATGCATACTATGGTAGAACACCATTTAGGTCGGTTGCTAGAAGTTTTAAACGTGGTGAAACAGAAGAATCTAAATTAGTTAAATCGGCTCAAGAAAACTTTTCTAAAATAATAGATGGATTTGTCCAAGCCGTAAAGATTAAAATTGATGATATTTTAGAAAATAAGGAAGACTACCAAGACTCTTTGACTTTTGATAACAATGCTAAAGCGTATTTGTTATTTAATAAGTTAGAAGAAAAGGGCGTTATTAAGGGAGAAATCTAATATGGCTTATAAAATGAAAGACCGAATAGTTGCTGATTATATTAGTCTTGAATGGCCAGACTTTGAAGATAAATATGAGAAAGAAGATTTAGATTCCTTTATGGCTAATGTTTCCAATGCAGAGTTTAAAGATTCTCATGTGGCAAGTAGACATTCTACTCTTATTTCTGAAACTCAAAATAAAGGTAATGTTGTTTCTTCTATACGAAATGATTTATTTACAAGAGGATTTGACAATTCTTACATAGATGACTATATGAATTATGCTAATAAAATAACTACTGATGATGTAGTTATTTCAGCCATTAAAAGAGACATATTAGTTCATTTCTTATACAAAGAGAAAAAAATGACTATCGCAGATTTAGGTCAAGAATTATCTATTTCTGATATCACTACCGTTGGTTTGAGTCCAGAGAATAAGAAAGGTGTTGAAGAACAGATTAAATTATATCTTAATCAAGCACCCAAATATGAATCAGGACTAAATGTGTTATTGTCAGAATTAGATGAATTATCTACTGAATCTGAATATACTCCTATTAGTAGAGGAGTAAATACTGTTACTAGAGTTAGTCCTAAAAATAAATCAGAAAGAGAAGAAATATATCAGTTTTATGAGGAAAGACATAAAATGTTTACAGATTTAAAAAAGACTATAAAAGAAGTTTTAGAAATATGGGATGATGTTCAGGAAGATATTCAAGTAATAGAAACTAAAGACGATGAAGGTAATGTTGTAGATTCTAAAGAAAGTAAAAAATATCGTAGGCAAGTAGATAGAGAAAATCAAGAAGAACAATATATTGAGGAATTAGATAACGAACTTGAAAGGCTTATGGATTTGTATAATGACATGGATGATGAAATGAATTATGTTTACAAAACAGGGCTGATACCTTATCCTATAATAACAGATAGAGATATGAGTATATCTGCTAATATAGATAATCAAGTTATGAGAACAATAGCAGGTCTGTTAGGAAAAAGGGCAGTAGAGATTTTAGATGAACAATATGAAGAAGATTTTTATGAAGTAGATGCAGGTATTACTCAGAATGAGCCTGGTGAAAAAAAGGAAACTTCCAAACCTATACCACAAGCCGAAACTATTTATCAACAAAAAACTGAAGAAGAAAGAGAGTTTGACGAACTAATGGATGAATTAGAAAATATAGAAATAATTGAAGAAGTAGACCCTTTATTTATAATAGCCGCAGAAAGTGGATTAATAAAAAATAGATATAGTATTAGTTCTTGGAAAAAGACCAAGAAAGAATTGAATAATAGATTAAAAGATGCAGAAGAAAATAATCCTGGTGTTGTGTCTATATACAAAACAGCATTAGACGAGCATGAAAGTTATCAAGAACAAGCATATGAACAAAACGATAAAAGAAATAGTTTCTATATACCGTTAAGTGAATCTGCTGTAAAAACATTATCTAATGTTAATCGAGACATTAATATTCCTATTGATAAAATAACTTCATTTCACGATAAAATGGTTAAATTGATAGCCGACCTTTTAGAAGACCCGTTGGAAAGGTCAACTCTTCCTATGCATTCTACTATGGATGATTTTGCACCTGGAAGAGAAGACGCAGGAAAAGAAAGACTACCTTCACGTAGAAAAGAAAGAGAAAGAATGAAAGAACAGTTTAATTTATTTGAAAGATTGAAAGTAGGTAAGAAGGGTAAGAGAAGAGATAATGTTACCTTTGGTAAGTTTACAGATAGTTTATTAGAACTTTTTGATATTGCAGATAAATACTATGGCGACCCTATAAGGGAAGATATGATACCATACAAAACTCCTCCTTCATATTTAGATGTAGATACATTAAGTTCTTTGATTAATCATGGCCCAGAAAATGTTGCTCAGATAACATTAGGTTTGTATAGAGATTACTATCATTCATCAATAACTGGTAGAGACTTAGATGTTCTTACTGAATATATGATTGCATCTAATCAAGCAAGAAAAAGAGTTTCTGATTTAGAAAAGAAAGCAGATAAAGCACTAAATGTATTAGAAAAAATAAACCCAAATAATAAAGAAAATGATATTAGATGGTTTGCAGAACAATTTAGAAAGCAAGCAGCAAGAGATTCTAGTTTTGATATAAAGGGTGTTGAATTAGACAATAGAAGAATAGAAAATCTTGACTATGATAAAAAGAAAAACCGCACTTCTTATCACAGCGTATTAAGAATGATATATAAGTTCGGTGAACAGTACAAGAAAAATCCTTATATTACTAAACAGTATGAGAGGTTCGAGAATGCATATAGAAATCAGTCAGATATGAAACTTGCATCAGTAGCACAAACTAAAATATTGGAGGCACATGACGAAATTAGAAAGATGTTGAAGAAACCAATATACTATAATACGTGCGATTTAGATA
>Ga0209232_1001403_pt1 | contig 12971 bp, 7 predicted proteins | sample ETNvirenome_2_60_FD_184066 | JGI IMG/M metagenome (GOLD analysis project Ga0209232, IMG submission 184066) | Marine viral communities from the Pacific Ocean - ETNP_2_60 (SPAdes) (version 2) | ecosystem: Environmental > Aquatic > Marine > Oceanic | place: Pacific Ocean | collected 2013-06-22
ACTTCTGATACACAGCACTTCAGTTCGTCACTTTCACAATTAACAAAAAAAGGTACTCGTGTCACTTGGTGGAATGGTCATATAACAGAAAAAAACAAATTTCCGTTTTTTCCACAAGATTATTCTTTTCAAAAAGTAACAGGAATCAAACCTGTGAGTAATGATTATTTTGACGAAAAAACTTCAATTTATTTTATGCCAAAAAAAGAATTTTAAGGTAACTTGATATTTATATACGAGTCTTAACGGAGAATCTCTATGAAAAATCAAATCAACGAAGGATTTATCGATAAACTTTTTGGTATGATAGCCAAAGGTAAAGTTGATAAGGTAACTAAAAACTTAATGAAAGATGACCCTAAGTTTGCTAATGCGGTAAAAGATGCAAAAAAAGCACAATCAGATTTAGAAGCTATATTAAGAAAAAAATACCCTAATATGTAATGACACCTAAAGAGTTAAAAGAATCAAAACAATTACTCGAAGAAATTAAATCGTTACAAGACGATATTACTAAAAATTCGGCCCGATATAATCAACAAGGCAACTTAGGTGTTAAGGCACAACGAGAATTAAATAATCTAAAAGCAACAGAAGCCGCACTCAATGAAAAGATAACAAAAGGAGAAGCGGAGTCTGAAGCAACACAGAAAAAAATAATTAAAAATGCTAAAGAAAGACAAAACTTAGCTAAATCTGCTAACAAATTAGCACAATCATCAAAAGCAATTTTATTATCTTCTCTTGGTATAAATTCTAAAGATTTAAGTTTAGTGAAAGCAGCAGCTGCGGCTAAAAAAGCAGGAAACGAAGACGAAGTAGAAGGTTATAATGCTTTAGAAAGATTAAGACAAGAAACTATAGCTCAGTTAGAAGAAGGAACTTTCGTAACAGAAGAATTTGAAAGTAAAGTTGCAGAGTTGCAAGATAAGTTTGGTGAATTAGGTGATGATGTTTTCGAAAAATTCGAAGATGGTTTCAAATCAGCAAAAGAAGATGCTGATAAAATAATGAACTCTTTACAAGCAAACATTCCATTTCTTGACAAGATGGATGATTTAAAACAAAAAGCTGAAGACTTTGCGGGTATATTTGCAAGTGGTCCTACTATGGCTTTAGCGGCGGTAGGACTATTAGTAAAAGTAGTAACAGATTTTGTTATGCAGGCAAAAGAAGCTCGTCAAGAATTAGGTATTACGGCAGGTAGTGCTTTATCACTTTCAGCTGATATGTCAACAGCCGCAACGGCAGGAAAAGCTTTTGGTGGTGATTCTGAAAAAGCATCTGCTTCAGTAAGAGCATTGGCTGAGTCTATGGGTAGAGTACCACAATTATCTCAGGCAAGCGCATTTGAGTTCGGTAGAATAGCGAGTCTTTCAGGAGCATCAGCAGACTCGTTAGCTACAATCATAGAATTACAAGCATTATCACAAGGTATATCACAAGATAAAGCTATTGATGATTTAGCATCTTTAGAAGCATTAGCAGAATCAGAAGGAGTTCTGAAAAGTCAAGTATTTGATGATGTTGCGCAAGCGGCAAAAGACCAAGCTCTTTTCTTTGGTAAAAGTGCTAAAGAGATTGGTAAAGCGGCGATTCAAATGAGAAAACTTGGTATTGAGGCAAGTGCATTAAATTCGTTAGCAGAATCTCTTTTAGATTTAGAATCTTCTATAGGTTCAGAATTTGAATTACAGGCATTATTTGGTAAAAACATAAATTTAAATAAAGCAAGACAACTTGCATTTGACAGAGACTCTGCAGGATTAGCTCGTGAAATTAAAATGCAACTTGGTGGTCAATTTGATTTGAGTAAAGCAAATGCGGCACAAGTAAAAGCATTAACAGATGCTTTTGGATTATCAAACGAACAATTACAAAAAGTTATACAAGGTCAAGATATTTTTAAAAGTAAAACTGACGAAGCTGAAAAAGGTGCTATGTCACTAACAACAAAATTTGTAATATTAGGTGCAGTATTAGTTGGAATCGCAGGTGCGATTATGGGTGCTTTGACACTCGGTGCCGGAGTTAGTGCATCATTAGCAGGAGCCGCAGCAGGTGGACTCGGTGGAGCAATTATTGGGGGTGGTCTCGGAGCGTTAGCCGCATCAACGGTGCCGCAAATGGAAGACGCATCGATAGAAAGAAAATCAGTTGGTTCAATGGAACCCGCCGCGACATTTTCTTTAGGTGATGCCGCATCTATAAACGTTTCAAAGTCAACTCAAGATTCTATAAACTTAGAAATGGATAAATTAGTAAGAGTTATAAGAGAAGAATTAGTTGCTGAAGTAAAATCAGCTAATAAAGATAATAAAGAAACACTTGGTAGAGTAATCAGCGCAACTGAAGACAATACACGAGCTGTAAGGAAGATAATGTAATGGCATTAGTAGACTTATTAGATAAAATTCAATCTTTTGATTATAACCAAGTTGGTAAACCACAATCTTACAAAGCAAATCCTCAAGATTTTAACAATGTAACAGGTCAACAAACTTTTGATAGACCTATACGAGAACCTTTACCTATTCAAGAACAATTACTTGGATATGGTCTTAGAAATGGTAGTTCTTTTCTACAAGGAGAAAATCGTGGTTTTGACTTTTTTGATAACTCATTCGCACAAGGATTTGAAGTAAACAAAGTAGACAAAGAAACTGATTTTCTATTCATAGAAGGAAATCAATCATCTTTTATTCCTTCAACAAACGATAGTGTTTGGCCAGGTCCTGTAAACTTTTTTGATAAAGATGGCGAACATCCATTTGTAAATGGATTTATTTTAAACAAAGGAATTACAGGTAATGGACCAGGAACATCAGATTTTAAATTTTTATATGACGACTTAGGCACATATACCGTAAGACCTATATTAAACGATTTTGGTGGAAATTCTTATAGATGGACTGCTTGGAATCAGCCGAGTGGTGTAAACTTCTTTTTTGGTAATGGCAGAGTAGATGATGTTGCAACAGGATTTACTCCAAATATGCAAAGTACTCAATTTGTACAGATTAATGATGAAGAATCTGTATTTAATTATAAACCTAAAATAAAAGATACTGATTATTCTTGGGTAGATAAAAACACACCATATTCAGCTAACTTTTTTAGTGACACACAAGTTCCTGGATTTAGTCAAGGAATGCAAACTTCTACATTATTTCACGTACCTGCTGTTTCTTCTAAAGTTGTCGCAAATTCTATAGAAGGCGGAATATATAGTTCTAATTCTTATTTATGGTCAACAGCTTACTTTGATTATCTTAATAATCTTGAATTTCTTGATATCGCAAATGTAGGTTCACTTACTGACCCGGTAGTATTTCAATCAAGACTTACTATACCGGATACATCATTATATGGAGGAATAGAATATAGAAGACAAGCAGGTAGAATTGAAAATATGACTATTTCTGATAGTAATTTCGTTAATACTACTGCTGAAGGTGATGCTACTGAAGTAAATTTTGTACGTGACCAAGCTGTAAATATTTCTCGTGATTCAGAAGGCACGAATTTAAATATACCTGCAGGAACTCGTCAATCTATGCAATATCCTAATAGTTACACAGGTAAACAAATTACTCAAGAAGGTCTTATTTTAGAAGGAGGTCTTGAAGGCATAGATGAAGAAGTATTAGTAAAACCTAACAGATTAAAAGAATTTGCAGACGATTATTTTAAAGGCGAAAACAAAAGTATGTTTATTGCCGTAGGTGATGATGGTAAAGTAATAGGTGCTAATAAAACTCAATTTAAATTTTTATCACCAAAAGACCAAGGTATTAAAGGAGTAGACACTTATACAAATTACATACAAGAGATGAGTCCAGGTAAAAATCAACCATTTATTGTTCGTAAGATAGATGACCATTGGGGTACATCAGACGATGGCTCCGGTAATTTTATTGGAGAATTTTTAGGAGGTTTTGTTAGAACTACAGGTTCACCAAATGATTCAATAATGGGTAGACTTGGTAGAGAATTAGCAGATGTACAACGTAAAGGTAAATGGCTTCTTTCAACAGACGGACTTGCTTTTGGATTAACACAACTTGCTTTACAAGCACAGAATAGAACTATAGAAACAAGATTTTGGAATCCACTTTCTTTAGCGAGTAATGATTTTCTACACATCAAAAGACATATAGGCGGGTTAACATACTTAGAAGCAATGGACGACCCTATATCAGCACTTAAAGAGAAACTACCTTCATTCTTAAAAAGATTTCTTAAAGACCCTGAGAAAGGTAATACTGCACCTGACGGCAGGATAGCGAATCAATCTAAATGGCGTTCTAATATAAAATCTCCTGAACAACTTCAAGCTCCTGGTCAAGATGACCCTACACAATTATTAACTAAAGGGAAAGATAAATTATTAAGTAAATTTTCAATAGCAAGTAGTAATCCAAATCATTTCTTTAGGCTCAAATTTCCTGTAGACCCTTATGGTGGTCCTGAAGGTTCTGATGACGATGTAAATGCTCTTGAACATAGACTATTATCAGGAGTTAGTGCGAGAACTACACATACATTTTCTGAAAAGAAATTAGATAGACAAGGAATGGATTACAGATATCTGTCTTATGGACAGATAAAAACTACAGCTACAGATAAAGACAGAGAATACGAAACTATAATCAGGAACGACAATGCCCTTCAAAATAATTCTTATACAGGAAATACTCCAGGTCAAGCTAATGCTTGGAATAACAAGAAAACTGATGGCGTGATAAATAATACTGAAACCGTTGTAGATGTTAGTAGAAAAAATATTGCGGCAATTATGAACAATTCTAATGCAAAAGGTAGACTCGGAGATGATGTAAACGCATTATCATATTCAGATTATGATGAAGACGATGAATTAGATTGGGTACAATTATCGTTTGCTACACAACAAACTTTAGAAAGTAAAACTCAAACTAAACATTTACAATTTAGAGCATCGATAAATAGTGTAAATGAAAGTGTTACTCCTGAATATAATGAACAGAAGTATTTAGGTAGACCTGATAAGTATTATACATATTCAGGTGTTGATAGAGATATAAATATAGATTTTACTCTATATCCAAAAACAGCAACAGAATTTCCTTTCTTAACAGAAAAATTAAATTATCTTGTTGGACTTTGTTATCCGGAGTATAATACATCAGGTTTTATGATAGCACCTTACACGAGGTTTACTTTAGGTAATATGTTTGAAGACGCACCAGGTTACATTTCTTCTTTACAAGTTAATGTACAAGATAATACAACTTGGGAATTTGATATGTTTCAATTTCCAAAACATATAACTTGTGCTTTAACATTTAGATATATAGGTAAGTATTTACCACATAAATTTGGTAAACATTATGAATTACCTTGGCTCGGTGTAGATACAACGAATCCTGGAAATCTCGGTTCTACGTTATCAAACAAAGACCAAGCTGTAAACAGAATAAATGGTGGAGGTGCTATAGGATTATCTCCATCAGGAACTGAACTTACAAAACTTCAAGAAAAACTTGAAGTTAATATTCCGCCAACAGCACCGGAAGAAGTACCAGCAGAAACTCCTGATGCAGCTGCTCCACAATAAAGAGGGATATAATGAGATATAACAATACAAAAAAAATTACAAAAGATGGCGTTAGAGTATATTCAACTACTTTTTATCCAAAGATACCTTTACAAGATTCAGATAAATATATAGCTGTTACTCGTGGACAAAGATTAGATACTTTAGCAGACCAATATTACGGAGATACAGCACTTTGGTGGATAATAAGTAAAGCAAATAATTTAACCGGGGCTGAAATTCAATTAGACCCGTCAAAAACATATAGAATACCTACAAATCTACAACCAATATTATCAGAGTTTAATGACATAAATAGGAAGCGATAGTGTTTGGCAAAAAGTTAAACGAAAATGTAACTGCGGAGTTAGAACGTAGAAAACGTGCTTTAAACCGATTAGATTATCACAACGATTTCGGTCAAGAACGTACACCATCCTCGCCTACCACAGGTGTCCCTGAATATAATTTTTCAGAGATGATGACTAAAACTACTTATGCAAGACTCGTTAGTCCTAAATATAAAAATAAAAAAGGCACACTACTCGAAGTAAAAGGAAGATTATTAGCATCAACAGCTTTAGGGATAAAACCTGAAGAGGATTTCCAAGCTGGTAAAAATTTTGAAAATGAGTATTGGAATACTACAGGTGACAAACGTGGTTATGTTCCTCCGCCTGGTATAACAAGTATTAGAACTTCATATGCAGGTGAAGGTGCTACTATTAATACTATTAAAGAAGCAGACATCACTTTACGTTTATATAGTTTAGACCAATATAATATAATAGTACCATATTTTGTTAGAATAGGAACTATGTTATATCTTGAATATGGATGGACTAATCCAAAACTCGAATTAGATAAACAACAAGCATATCCTCGAAATTTTTTAAAAGTAGAGTTAGAAGACGGCGAACCTGTAGTGAAAATGGACCTCGAACAAGTACAACAATTTCCTGATGAGTTTGCAGTAAACACAAGAGGAAATAGTGATTTATTTGTAGGAACGGTTACTAACTATGATGCAAAAATGATGGAAGACGGCGGGTTTGAAATAAATATTTCATTAAAAACTACAGGTCACTCTATGTATCACTCTCCTACCTATGCTGATTCAAGAACAAACATTAAAATAGCTACTGATGGTGTAGATGAAGAAGGTAATCAAAGAGATGGTGACAAATTCAAGCATAATATGGATGAAAGAAGTGCACCTATTATGATGGCAAAAGCTAAGTTACTTATTCAAGAAGACTTTGGTATTAAAGATGCGTTGACTACATCTTTTGGTAAGCAACTTTTTCAAGTTGGTGTAGAGGGTGAAGTTAATTTTGAATCGCCATCTTTTATATATGTTCCTATGGCAGGTCCAAATTACAATAATCTTGTAAAGAAGTATACTAATGTCGTAACAAAATTAGAATCTAAAGGATTCATAGTAAGAGGTGATACACGAAATCCATATTCACTTATAGCTATACATAAAGAGACTTCAGATTTAATAATAACGATGACTTATTGTGGTGAAACTGAAGTGACAAGGACAACATACGAAGTAGATTCAAAAACAGGTAAAAAAGAAGATGGTAGTGATGACACTTCAGACAGAACGTTTATGAGTTGGAAACTAAATTATTATCCTTCTGTTCGTTATATTGAAGATGGATTATTATCAAGACTCTTTGGCATCGTTAATGAAAAGAGTGGAACGATAACTGCAGGAATACGTTCTTTATATATACCAAAAGGTGTTGATTATTCTTTACCTATTGATGTTTTTAAAAGTAATAAAATGTTAACTCACGAGTTTTTAATTCCTAAAAATTTTAATCAAGTTTTAATAAGTAGTGATGCTATGTCTTCTGTTTTACAACGTGGTACAACAGGAATGTTTAAATCAGATACTCCTGCCGCAGAAGACTCAGGTTGGGACCAAGACCGATATGCGAAATTTACAAAAGATTTAGGTCAACTATTATACAAATTTGGACTACCTTTTATAGATAAAAGTGACGAAGCTAAAGCCTCTATAGAAAGTGATGATGAGATAAAAAATCCAAAACACGTTCCCGCATTGATGAGACATATGTATGTTAATATTGAAGTAGTTCAAGAAGCATTTTTAGGTTCACAAAATATTGATTTTTTCAATAGAAATTACTTCCCAACTTCAGGTGATGACAGAAATCAATACATAGACAGAGATATTGGTAATGATGATGTTTATGTTTATTTTCAAGATAAAGAGGTTAAGTTTCATAAAAGTGCTTGTGTAAAAACACTTAGAGAAGGTTTATATAATATGTGGAATCAGATTGCCTCAAACTTTCATAATTTTCCTAATTTTGAAGTTGGTGCTAATATCCACTTGCCTAATTTTTTGCAAGTATACGATTTGAGATTTACTAAATCAAATGAATATTATGAGTTTGATGTTTTTAACAAAGATTCTATTATAAAGTCTTTAGAGTTTAATAGTAAAGTTCCTACTACGGTTCAATTAGCCGCTACTTTTGGTGCGAGTACTGATTTTGATTTTGATTCTTTGCTTGGTGGAAATGAAGGTGGACTAAAAGAAGAATTAGCTATGGATTTATTACAAAATAAAGAAATAGTAAAACCTACAAATTATAGTAATATAATTGGTGCTGTTTCATTTGAAGAATCAGGATACGTTACTTCACAGAAAATATTATCTCCTGGAATACTTTATCAAGGAGGTTCTGCTATAGGCACTACTGAAAATACTACAGGTTTAACACAAGGAATTGCCGCAAATACGGTACAGATGTTAGACCCTGAGACAGGTGAAGTTATTGATATAGCCGCACTTAACGAAGTTAAAGAAGATGAACAAGATTGGAGAAGACGAGGAACAAATGACGAACTCGGAGAAAGAGAAGGAATTAAAAATTCAAAGACAATTAAAAACTTAACATTAAAGGCAGGAAAAGGGACATCATATCCTTTTATGGGAATATCACCGGTTATTATAGCAGGTAGTGTAGAATCAATAGAAGATGCTAATCCTGATGCAGAAGAACGTATAAGAAAATTATATCCAAGCCTAAATGCACAATTTGCTCAATTAGGAGATACTTTAACTGACATTTTTAGAATAGATAAAAAAGGTAAAATCAAAACAGATAATTCTGATACAGAGATAGAAGTTTTTAATGAAGACACAGGCGAAACAGAAAAAAGAAAAGTATCTGTAAATCTTGAAAGTGGAGCTATAGCAGGATTAGTATCAGTTGATGAAGAAGGTGACCCTTTGTTAAGTTTTACTACTACTTATGGCACAATTTCTTCAGACGTAGCCGGACAGCGAGGTAATCAAATTTTAGAATTTGGTACTCACGGAGATTATCAAGCATATTTAGATTATTTAATATATCAAGATGAAAAACAATCTTTAACTGCTTTAAATGGTACCGTAAGTTATTTTGAACTTACGTTTACAATAGACGGAATATCAGGTATTTTACCAGGAGAAGCGTTTACTATAAGTTATCTACCTGATTTGATAAAAGACTATTTTTATTTTATAGTAAAAAATATAGAACAAGAGTGTACTTCTGACGGGTGGACTACAACTATAACTGCTTTACAACGAAGAAAATATTCTAAAGTTAAAGACAGAAAAACTTTAGTAATTGGAATAAACAAATATAAAAAAGAAGAGAAAAAGAAAAAAACACCGGTAATTGATGTGAAGGCAGAATTGCCACCAATTGATAACAGAGACCCTGTACCGGCTCAACCTGACCCGGCGCCTGCAGGTACAGACGATGACCAAAATACTGATATCGTCTATCCGCCGGTCGCAAGGCCTTCAATCCCTGTTCCTACAGACGATGAAGATATTGCAGATGATGTAACATTAGATAAGTTAGAGTTTGACGATTTTGATTTTGATGACCCTCCTCCGGTAATGCCTTTTATACCTTATGAAATTTCAGATTCACCACAAGCTGAAATAGTTTTATCTTGGACAGATGGTAAAGCGTCTATAAAAACTACACCAGGACCTGATGAACAACAATTTCTTAAAGTTTATCCTAAAGGAAACAAAAATAATTCTCCTATAGCATTTACATTAGGTGTTACAGATATTTTAAGTGAAACTGAATATAACAATATAATAGACACATATGAAAAATCTTTTAAAGTAGGTCAAGGTGATATAAGAGAATCATTAAAACAGATGTATGGAGAGTTTACTATAGAAGGTCCGCCGAGAGATGGTGATGATGCTAATTACGGAAAATGGGATACCCAACCAGGAGTAAAGTTTTATGTTGCGAACCGAAACATAGGAGGAGATTCAGACTTTACCGTAGGACAATATATTGAACAGATGATAGAAGAGAGTCAAGTTATTGGTAATGATGTTGAAGCAAATCCAAATGACCAAAATCCTTCTCCTAACTTTTATGTTGATGATATCTTACACAGAATTTTAGAACAACCACAAAGAACAAGACTTACGGTAATCGAACACATAGAACCGGATATTGAAGAAGAGGAAGTAAAAGTAGAAGAAAGTGAACCAATCATTCCTGAAGATAACAAGCCTATAGAACCTGTAGTAAATCCTGTAGTAGTAGCACCTGCAGACCCTGAGCCTGAACCTATAGCATCAACACCAATACCTGAACCTGAACCCGAACCTGTTATGTCTACTTATCAAAGTTATAGAATGAGTAAGTCACAGAAACTAAAACAAAATAGTGCATATTTATATAGAGTATGGGGTGATATGGATGGATGGAGAGTTGAGACCGGTAATCCTGCTAAGTTAATTAAAACAAAATCATTTTATGGTGAAGCAGTAGAAGACGCTGTTAATTTTAAATATCGACAAGACTTTTGGAATCAAATGATTGAAGCACCAAATCCAGGTGGTATAACTGATGAAAGAGTAGTACAAGAAAGAGTTAAAAAGTTAGTCCAATCCGGTGAGTTTAAAAACCCAAAACCAAATCAGAATTGGGTAGCTGAACTTGAAATACCTAAAGACTATGACAAAGCTAATGACAGAGCGGCAAAGGCATACGCACGAGAAAACGATTTTTACAATAAAGGTTTAGCAGGATTTAAACCATTTAAGGCTAAATAATGATAGATTATGATGAAATAAGAGATGTACATAGTAAGACGGTAAGAATAGTTACTGATGCAGGAATAGTTCCTGATAATTCGTCTTTCTTATATAAGTCAAACGATACACCTGTAAAGAAAGGAACAGCTTATCATATACACTATACTACAGATTTTAAAGAAGTATATATGACAGGTGCGAAACATCAACCTACTTCAAGAATAATAAGACCGTTATCTAATAAAGGAGATTATGAAAACTATACAAACAATAGAGGTAAACAATATTCTTTATTGAAACCAAGAATGATTCGTGGAACACCAAAAACAACAGATTACGTTGCAGGAACATTTACTCGATACTTTGCAAAGAAATTAAATGATGAAACAGAACCTGTCGCAGAAGTAAATGAAAAATTTAATAGTCCTTTATATAACACAATAAGTGTACAATGGAATATACGTGGTCCTTTAAAAAAAATATATTTACAAAATAGTTTAATTATATCAGGATTACAAAATAACAATCCTCAAGTAGCAAAACTTTTATCAAATCCGTTAGAGTATGTAAGAGTACCTGAAATTACTAATGACATAGATATTAAAAAAAGATTGGGTATAGCAGACATACCAAAAGATTCAGAAGGAAATATTGTATTTACTCCTGAAGCATTAACACCACCTGTAAAGATGGGTTTAAATGAAGGCCCCGGTAAGTTTAAAATGAGAGGTCCTAAAAAAGGTGGCGGTATAGGTAAGTTTAAAATTAACAAAGGAGCATTTGCTAAGTATGGCGCCGGAGGCGGTGGCTCAAGCGGAGGTGGCGGAGGCGGAGGCTACTAAAAAAACACTTGACTTTATCAATAAAAGGTTATATATTAACACGTGGTTATAATAGAAAAGTACAACCAATTTGAGGACTTTGTGGATGAATATCGTTCTTCTGATTGGGTGTTCTTACATTTCATAGGAAGTAAGAATAAACATCCATTAAACGATTATCCGTTAATGCTATACGTACGGACATCTAAAGATGATGAATATTTGTTATCATTCAATCACGATGAAGCTCCCGAACTTACATTAGATTGTTTATTACATTTAGATACTGATGTTCCTAAATACGTAGCAGATATTAAAGCAGTTTGCCACTTTGCTAATTTTAGTAACGTTATTGATTTACAACAGGCAGAATTTCAGAAACAAGGAAACTTAGTTGATAATCAAATATTCTTGACTACTTCACATAGATATTTTCATTCTAAAGGTATGAACAATTTTGTTATTCCTTTGATGAAACATTTAGAGTATTGTCAAGATTTGTTCACAAATTACAGAGAAAATATAGGTGATGAATATAATGAGTTTTATTCAGATGCGAATGAAGTATTTGCAGATATAGAACGAGTTGGATTACGTGTCAATCCACTAAGAGTTCCTGTAGGACAATCAGATAATGTTTCGAAAGACCACTTGATGTTTACTAACTATAATGTATTGACTCCTACAGGTAGGCCGAGTAATACTTATGACGGACTCAACTTTGCGGCGATGAATAAAAGTGATGGTTCACGTAAGATGATAACGAGTAGATTTGATGAGTTGATTGAATTTGACTTTGATGCTTATCACGTAAGATTGATTGGTAAACTAATTGGATATGATTTTGGAGATGAAAGTGTACACGAACATTTTAGTAAACTATATAATGTATCGTATGAAGATTCAAAGTCAATGACTTTTAAATATATGTATGGTGGTGTTCCTGATGATATAGCAAAAACACACGAATTTTTTGGTAAAGTTAAAGATTATTATACTAATTTATGGTCACGTTTTAAGAGAGATAAAGTTTTATTAACTGATATTTATAAAAGAAGAATAACGTTGAATGAAAAAGACTTTTATCCTTCAAAACTTTTTAACTATATGATACAGAGTTTAGAGACAGAAAGAAATATATTGGTGTTAAAAAGTTTATTAAAAGAAACAAAAGACTTTGAAAGTAAGTTAGTATTATATCATTACGATAGTTTTTTGTTTGACTATAACAACAACGATGGAGATAAATTTGTTGAAATTGTTCAAAAAGAGTTACAGAGAGATGGATTCCCTGTCAAGATGAAACGAGGTAAGAACTACGATGAACTCATTTGATAAACTGCTTACTGAAATATCTTGGATGTATGATAAAGGATATCCTGATTTCAATATAAAAGAAGATAGAGAAGCATTATATGAGTATCTTCTATCTATAGGATTTCCACATTCTGCTGTTATAGAATTA
>Ga0209232_1001405_pt1 | contig 12960 bp, 21 predicted proteins | sample ETNvirenome_2_60_FD_184066 | JGI IMG/M metagenome (GOLD analysis project Ga0209232, IMG submission 184066) | Marine viral communities from the Pacific Ocean - ETNP_2_60 (SPAdes) (version 2) | ecosystem: Environmental > Aquatic > Marine > Oceanic | place: Pacific Ocean | collected 2013-06-22
TAGTACGGCAAAAACAAAATATGGCGCAGTTGTTAAACAGGTCAAAAGCCTTTTTTGCACCTCACGAAATCAAGCGGCGCGTTTAGGTCGTTGGCTTCTATATACAGAACAAAATGAATCTGAGATTGTAACTTTTTCAATTGGATTATCAGCAGGTGTTTTAATTAGACCCGGCGCAGTTATTGAAATTAGTGATCCTGTCAGGGCTGGAGTTCGGCGCGGTGGCCTTATTAAATCAGCTACTACAACAGTTATTACTGTTGATAACACTGATCAAACAGATTTAGGCCTATCAGAAAGCCCTCGGCTATCCGTTGTCCTTTCTGATGGTTCCGTTGAAACAAAAACAATTAGCGGAATAGTAGGCGCAGAAATAACCGTTAGTTCTGCTTTTAGTTCAGCGCCAAATAGTAATTCAGTTTGGATATATCAAAATGACACAGTACAAACAACTCAATGGCGAGTTTTAACAATTACAGAAGAAGAGGGTGTTAACTACATTGTGACGGCCTTGCCTTATAACTCTGGGAAATACGCTTATGTCGAAGACGGCTCAACACTACCAACAAGAAATACAAGCGTTTTAAATACACCTCCTGATTCCCCTGGTTCTTTATCTGCAACAGAACAATTTTATGAAGAAAATAATCAAGCAAAAGTAAAAATTATTGTTAGCTGGCAATCAGTACCAAGAGCTAGTTCGTATCGTATTCAATGGAGAAAAGGAAGTGATAATTTTGTTTCTGTTGATGCTTTGTCGAGACCTGATTATGAAATTTTGGATGCTACGGCGGGTGAATATGAAATAAGGGTATTTTCAACTAGTGGCATTGGTGTTTCATCAAATGTTCCAAGTGAATTAATCTATACAGCCGTCGGAAAAACAGCGGTTCCAAATGCACCAACTAATCTTTTCTTTGAAGCAATAAACAGCAATACAGGCCGTTTAACTTGGGATCAAACAACCGACCTTGATGTAAAATTAGGCGGTAAATGTGTATTTAGACATTCCAACAAAACAGATGGAACAGCAACATTTTCTAACGCTGTAACGCTTATTGCTGCAAAAGCTGGAAGCCAAACAGAGGCAACAATTCCAATGGTGGAAGGTGAGATATTTTTAGCCTTTGAAGACACAGGCGGCAGAATATCAAGCGCTACTTCAATTGTTATTGATCTTCCCGATCCTATTGGCGCCTTACCTGTTTTAACAAGAAGAGAAGACAGTGATTCGCCACCATTTCAAGGCACTAATTCTGATACCTATTACGAAGAAGATTTAGATGCTTTAACACTTCAAGGAACAGCGCTTTTTGACACAATTGCGGATGTTGACGCAATGGCTGATTTTGATATTTCAACCGCGGTTGATTCTGAGGGAACATATACCTTTGCTAATAAATTAGATTTAGGCGCAAAATTCTCACTTGATCTAAAACGTCATTTTGTTACTAGGGCATATTTGCCTGCTGATGATTTCGACACGGTGGCAGATGTTGACGCGATCAACGATTGGGACGGCGCAGCAATATTAAATGTAGATGCAAGATTATATTTAAGGTCAACGGATGATGATCCGGCTTCCGGCGGTGCTAGTTGGTCAGGTTGGAAAGAGTTTATTAATGGTACTTTTACAGGCCGAGGCTTTGATTTTAAAACGATACTTACAAGTAATAACATAGATGAAAATATTCTTGTAGATGAATTGGGCTATACAGCCACACTTCAAAGAAGACAAGAACAAAGCACCGGCGCGGTTGCATCTGGGGCAGGTAGCAAGACAGTCAATTTTGCTAAAAACTTTTTTGTAGGAACAAGCGTTTTAGGTGGCGCAAATGCTTACTTGCCTTCGATTGGTATTAATGCGATGAATTTGGCAAGCGGTGACTATATAGAAATGGGAACGGTAACAGGTAGTTCTTTTGTCGTGACCTTTAAAAATTCAAGTAATGCCGCCGTTGATAGAAATTTCACTTGGTCGGCGGTAGGTTACGGCAAAACAGTATAGACTATTAATATTGCTACGCATGAAAGGGTAAATGGCACAAGCTGACGGAGTAGTTGCAAACGGTACAGGCTCGGCTGTAAGAACTGACATAAACGGACAATACGCCGCATTATGGTCTAATCATTCAGGAAGTACGGAACCGAGTTCAGGGAAAGTGGCCTATCAATTATGGGCTGACACGAATAGCGGATATTTAAAAATCAGAAACGCGGCTAATAATGCTTGGATTCAATTATTTAAACTTGATGGAACTTTAAGCGATATTCCTGTTGAAGGTACTGTTATTAAATCAACGGGCGAATCGGGCGGAACTAAATTTTTAAGAGAAGACGGTGACGGTACTTGTTCATGGCAAACGGTAGCTGCTGGAGTGGCTTTAACAGGCTCAACCAATAACCAAATTACAACCGTTACAGGGGCCAATGCGATTCAAGGCGAGTCAGGTCTTACTTTTGATGGATCTACTTTAAACTTTACTGCTGCTTCTGGTGATGCAAGACTGACTCTTATTGGTACTGAAGGCAATGACGCAAGAATAACTTTATCGGCTGATGATGGTGACGATCATATAGACCAATGGAATATAAGAGCAGAGGCAGCTAATCATTTTGCGATAGATCAATTCTCAGGTGGTAGCTTTGTCGAAAGATTAAGGATTGGTACTGAGGCAGATAATGGTGATGTAACTGTAAAGACAGGAAACCTAGTAATAGGAACTAATGGTAAAGGTATTGAATTTTATAATTACGGAACAGGAACAAATATAAGTTCAAACTTATTAAACGACTATGAAGAGGGCGGCTGGACTCCAACAGCAGCAGAGGCCACACATTACGCTACTCAGACCGGACGTTATACAAAAATAGGTAATATGGTTTATGCCTATTTTAATATTTGTTGGTATTCAAGTTCGAGTAATCAACAAATTATAACTAACCTGCCTTTCACAAGTTCAAACAGTTCAGGTGGGACAGGTGGTGTTGCTAGAGGTTATCAGAACAAAGATATTCAAGACGGGCCAATCTATCATATTGGTACAAATACTGATGACATGTATATCTATAAAGATGGTGGAGTTGCTTTCCCTGCCTCCGATGGTAGTGGTAATAATTTTTCAGGATATGTTGTCTATCAAACTGATGCGTAGACCGTCGCTAAGTCTCTAAACTAAGCGGAATTTAAACCTGTTTCGTTTAATCAAACGTTCCTAAAATTATGGCTCTCACCAAGACTATTGTGTACGACAAGAAAGAAATTATTGGCGATTATGCACATTTACAAATTAGAAAAGCTTCAGTTATAAAAGAAGATAATAAGGAGCTTTCTAGATCATTTGAACGGTATGTCTTAGATCCAGGAACATTAGACGCCTCTGATAATTTAATCGACAATCCATTAGATAAAGAACCCGATGGTGTAACTGCAATACCTCAAGAAATTAAAGATTTATGCGCTGTAATTTGGACTGCTGATATAAAAAATGCTTGGAAAGCTAAATTAATTGCTGATAAAACAAGCGGCCCCGGATCATAAATATGACTAATACAATTACAAAACGTCGCGAACAATTAACAGCCGAATTAAATACAATTCAAAGTGAATTATCACAAGCAAGGTTAGCTTTTGATTTGTTTAGTAAAAAAGAAGTTGAATTAATAACAAGACTTAATGAACTTGACGCGCTAGATCAACAAGAATTGAATGTTGTTGACCCTGTTGCTGTTTAATTAATATCCCTGTCATTAAATACGCAGGTAATAAAGCCACTGTTGAAAAAGCTATAACCATAACCATGATTGGCGCGGCCTTAAGAATGGCTTCTTTCCATATATCGTCAAACATGTTTTTTATTTTGATTTTAGTTTAATATCGAGGCGTAGCAACACTTGAGAAAATGGTTAGAAAAATCATAGACGGCCTGGCCGTTGCTTCGTTCGTTTTAACCGCTGGGATTATTGGCGGTGGTTTCTTTGGTTATAAATATGTCACTAGCGAACAAGGACAAGCCAAGATTAAAAACGCAATTATGGGTGATATTAAAAAAGCATTGCCTGGGGCTATAGGTGGACAAATGCCAAAAACAACAGGGCCAGCATTGGATATAAAACAAAAATTGCCGTTTAAATAAAACTGTTTGACTGACCACAAGACCAACGAGGAAAAGCAGAAAGAAGCGATAGAGGAAGCCAAGGCCGAATGGTTAGAAGCGAAACTTATCGAGGAACACAAAAAGAAACAAAATGAGCGAGATCAAGATACCGGAGATTCCTGAAATTGGTATTAGGGATATAACTATTAAAGAAATTCCTATTCACTCTTATTTAGATATAGAGGTTCCTGGCTGTAGCTATCAGCATCGAGATCAAAATTTAAACCCTAATCTTTTAATTGATGATCCCAATGGGGTTTTTACTAATTGCCCCGGCGGGGCTGGTATTCCAAGTTTTTATCCAATGGATTGGAACTCAAAAGATATAAAGGTTATAGAAGAAAAGCCTCTGGAGAAAAAAGACCCTCCACCAATTCCTGAGACAGAGAAACAAAAGCCAGAAATCCCACAAGATAAAAAAGAAGAAGACTTTAAACCTTGCCCCGGCCCTAAAGATCAGCGGGTAGGAGATTATAGAAACGAAAAAAAACTAGAAAGAGTTTCAGGGCATAAAAGAAATTTAGAGGGTGAATGTGAAACGATTTATGAGCCTGTTGCCTTTATAGAGCAATATCTGCCAACTCCTGCGACTGCTGTTTCAACTGGGGCAATCGCTCTAATCGCTGCATCATCCCCACTATTGCTAAATATTATTAAACCTGCTGTAAAAAATATATTTAAGAAGCTAACAACAAAAAAGGCTAAGAAAGAAAAAGAAAAAATTCTATCTACTTCTGAGAGGAGGAAGAGGCAGAAGAAGAGGAGAGAGGAATAATTTGGTGAGTGTGGGGCTTAGTCTGATTTGGGGGGATTATTACCTCTATGTCTTCACAAGTAACGGCGCTAGCACTCCCCGGTCTGAAGCGTACCCCTAGCTTAATTTGTTCGGCACATATTTTGAGACGGTGAAGAGAAACCTCTAGTGATGTTTTCTTATATAGCAACTCTTGATTCTTGATATTTGTTTTTACTGCTTGGTGGCAAAGATCAACACCTTTTCCTATTGGGATAGTGAATTGAAGAGATGCACCCCAATTGAGGGCATAGTTATCTTTCTCAAATCTTGGAATTTCTGAATAATATTTCACTGCCCCTGTATCTTCGTTGTATATAGGCGTGCGGGTAATGCTTTCTTTTGGTCTTGCGAAGCTATGGGAATTTACAACATAAGGAGACAAACTAATATTGGGAGTAGTGCATTGAATCCCCTGTGAATAGCGCATAACTGAGCCTGAATTTGGCACGATCTGCGTGGCATTATTGTTAACAACCCCGCTAGAATTTGAGCTTGGGGAAGCAACAGTAGTATTTGCTAATGCTGGGGTTTGGATTCCTATTAATGATATAAAAGCTATTGACCGAATATACTTACTGATTCTGAAACTTGTGTTGTTTCTACTGTTCTTGTAACCGTGGTCACGTTCTCTAACCCTGGTGCTGTTACATGTTCGATTAGAGAGAATGGGGCTGCCTCGTTTACTATTTGCCATTGTGGAATAGATTCAAGTTGGGGTGAAGTCCAAGAGAAATTAACCCCACCAACTGTTTGTGTAGTAGTAGAAGTAGCAGAGGGATTTATTAAGTTTCCAGTTGTAGGTTTTACATTCATGCCAGATGCTGAATAAGTGTATCCCGTATTGTACGAATGACTGGTCACTGTCTCACTTAGGACAGATGTAGAGGTTGAATTTATCCTCATTTCTCCAGACCTGAACTGGGGAACTAAAGGGGCTGCAATACTTTTAGGAGCTATTAAACTTAAACTGCATAATGGTAATAAATATAAAATAGTACGCACAAAGCGACCACTAATATTATTCCCAAAATAGTTAATATCATTAGTCAATAAATATTTCACTTTTAATACTTCCGACTGCGGTACTGTTTGCCCCTCCGGCTGTCAAGCTGACAACGCCCGCACTGGTGACGGAGCCTGCGAGTGAACCGGCCACACCTGCGAGTGTGCTTGTTTGATTACTGAAATTCGAGACTGTGCCTACTGTTGGGGCGCTGCCAGGAACAGCATCACCCTGAATATACGAACTGCTAAAACTGAAATTTTCACCACCGGATGCGTTCTGCGTTGCTACCACTGTGCCGGGGGTATATATACCTGAGCTGATAGTTCCCGCTGATAGCTGACCTGCGTTGTCACCTATCGCAGTATCAACCCCCGTACCAGAAACGCTATAAGTGCTTGGTATTCGGGTTGTAGTTGTACTAGCAGCTCCTACGGTTAATTGTGCGCTAGAGGTTATAGCGTGCCTTATATCTGCCCTAGCTTGTGGAGCTATAGCGAATAGGAAAAGAAAAGGAATTAAGCGTTTCATAGAAGTTTCCCGTCATCGCCTATTTGACGATTAGTAATTGGATCAATACGAGTAGCGGTAGGTTGCCTTGTTATCAATTCAATAGGCTGTTTTATAACAATTGTTTGTTGACCTGCTGTATTACCTATTGCTAATTGTTCTTCATCTTTTTTCTTTTTCTTATTACCGTTATTTGCTCCAACACTAATACCCCATCCTGCGAGAATATTTCCTAATAATCCGGCGGCAAAAGTGCTATCAATCCTTGGCTGATCAGGGATCTCAACGCCAAACATTTTTGTTGGTAGCTTTATATATCCAAGAGACAGTACGCAAATGCACCAAAAAAGAATGGCCCCCTGTGCCGTTGTAGACACCAGAAACATTATTTTCTCTTGATACTCCGGCTGATCTTCTGAAACGGCTTTTACTTGTTTAATAGGTTTAGGCTCTTCGATTGGTTTTTCTTTCATTACGGCGACGTAGCAAATCTTGTCCTATTCTGATACTAGTTCTTTTATTTGTAAATTGACCGAGATAGGCGCGGCCTTGATTTCTGCTTTAGTCTCTGGATCTTTTGTATATCTTGCTATGCAATCAAAGAAAAATTCTGAGATAAAACAAGAGCTTTTTTTTAGGTTGAACAGTCTAGAGCAGTCAGTTGCAAGGCTTGAGGAACGTTGTCCTATGAAAAACACTAGATGAATGAAGTTCTTGCTAGTCCTATCTTTTGGGCTGCTGTAGCTCTTGCCTCGGAAATCGTAGGCGCGTCAAAACTAAGACAGAACGGAGTCATTGCCGTGATCTTTGACACCCTCAAAAAAATGAAGCCAAAAACTACCGACACCCCAAAATGAAAGAAATCTCTTTAGCAGAAAACGCCGCTAGGGTTCAAACAATGAATGAACTTTACGAATTAGACGAGCGAGACAAAGAAGGACACCCACACAGACACACCTTTACGGGTTTAGGTGTAGAGATTGCGACCTATAGGAAATTTGCTCACGATATGGCTATATATAAGAAATGGAACGACAAGAATTACCCGTTGTCTTAGATGTTTGTTTCTGTAGTCATTGCCTAGAACTTAGGCGTCAACAGGACAGGCTAGAAGAACATAGGAAATTACAATCGCTCAAACTCTCTAGAGATAATCAAGTCAACTAATTTCGTTTTTTTGCAATGTAAATGCGGGGTACGATCTAAAATAATATTTAATTCTCTATTTGATTTACCCATTAATTCAAAACGTCGTTTTTTCTCGTCACTCAGCGGGGCGGGTTCTTGATAAGAAAATAAGTTACCTACAGCAGAAAATAAACCCATCGCATTAATCAATACGCTTGCATATTACAAATGATAACGGTATTTTTTTATTAGTCCCTGTCACCCGACCCGGCTTTGTTCACCGGGTTATTTTTTGTATAGAAATAATTGCAGGCAAAAAAAAAGAGCCTTGCGGCCCTTAGATGTAAAGATTATTTTGTCTTTGAGCTTCAACCCAATCATCGTGAAAACCACATTCGATTGCATGTTGCTCTTCGGCTTGAAGTCTTTCTATCTCTTTGAACTCTGCGAAAGTTTGCTTAAGAGTTGGAACGTTCATTTTAAAAACCGTTGTAGTGAATTGGGTATCTCTCCCATGCCCTTATTATAGTGCTAGGGTTTACCCTACGTATGAATATTAACAATCTTGTAACATTACTTTTATTGCTTAAGTCTTTAAACTGAATTTGTAGTTTATCAATGCAAGCTACTTATTAAACGGCGTGGGAACCGGATTGTTCAACCCTTAGCGTTTAGAGGCGTTAGGGGTATTTTTTTATTTAGTTGTAATTGGTTACACGCCGAGTAGTCACCTACTTATCCACAAGTACAAATGTTTTCTTTCTTGTAATCCCCTGTCTTGCAACTAATCACAGCAATAGTTCAAACGTATTAAATTGTTCAGCCCGATACTTTTAGCGCTGAAAACGTAGTAAAAAGATTTAAAAGCCTTACCCCCCTTGTGCAGCGATTGTGCCAGATATTTGTTTAGGTGTTCACTCTAAAAATTGCCTACAAGATCAAAAGCCTTGCAAACACTAAAAAACTGCCTATAGCAGTACCTATAAACTAAATTGCTATTAAGACGTACTGATGTATATATACGCGCATGGCAGCGATGTCATTCACTACACAGGAGTTTAATCATGGGCGTACTTGCTGACGCACTACGCGAGAATCTCAGGCAGCTTGCTCAGTCTGATGCTCGTCGGCTACGAGAGATCGACCAGATCCTCAAAGAGTCAAGAGCCATTGACGACAAGATACAGAGACTCAAGTGATCCACTGGCCCCTCATCGCGAGGGGTCTTTTTTTTGTCAATTCGTGCCGGGGGATGGATCGGCCAACTCATAGCTCACTACAAACTATGAAACCGCCCTGTCTTGGTTATAACTTTCAGCCCTTTCTCTCAGGCGTCAGGCTCCCCGGCGTTGGTTATAACTTTCTATATAAGGCTTGAACCCTTCTCCTTTCGGGGCTATCTGTTTTATATACATCAAGAATTTCCTTCTTGTATTCATCAGATACGCAATCAATCAGAAGATCTAAAGCGTTTTTAATGTCTGTCTTGTCTTGGTCGTTTAACTCCATTGTTATAAAAGCGAAGAATAAAAAACCCCCTAAAAAGGGGGCGGGGTGGTTACTACCTGCCAGTCCAAACCTCAAAAACTTCTTGACCAAAATAATCAGTCGTTTGTTTTGTTGGTTCCTCAACCCTTGGGCTGAAGTCTGACCAATAGCTTTGTCCTTTTCTGCCTAGAAGGTGATCTTTAAATGCGTGGCAGTACGCGGCGAGCTTGTTGTTGTATAAATACCGATCTAAGTTGAACCCTATATAAATGCCATCAGGGGCAAACATATTATCGGGGTCTTTTGGTCGGTGTAGTTCAGCATTTAAACCGTTTGGGAAGTGCTTATCAATAAAGTTGTCAACCTCATTAAATGTTTTGCACTTCTTTAAAAGATCAAATTTGTTTTCCATTGTGATTACTTAGCAGGAACGGGGAAAAGTTGAACAACTTGCCTTTTGGCGGTAGTGAAAAGAAATGTGATGTCCTTAACAAGAAAATCAACCTCTTTTTTATGCTCTCCAACTCTCCTGTTTAAATCCCTTTTGTAATCTTCAATAGTCAAAGCCTTATTTTCTAGCTTTGATTCCAACTCTTGTATATAAGTCTTTGATTGCTTGTGATAATTTTTGTAATCGGCAAGCTTGGACTTTGAGTTGATTGTTTGAGAAATCATTTTGAAACTCTTGTAGTGAAAAACCGAATCTCTCCGGCGCTTGTGGGGAGTGACCCCGCCGCCCTCAGTAGATAGGGCGATTTGCCAACAACCGGAGAACTACTCCGGGTTTACCGCGGTAACAGCGGTGCTTCCTAACGGTGTCCCCTCTTCGGGAATTGACCGGAGCCGCCCAGGCTCGGAGGAATAGAACCTCCCGGTAAGACCATCCGGGTAGATGGAATAGGGATGCTCGGCCCCCCGCCGTTCAGCTTCGCTCGCCTAAAAGGCGGCTTGGTTGCTGACATATCAATTATAACGCTAGGGTTTACCCCGCACTACGCTTCCTTAGCAATCTGAAACAATATTCTTGCGAATTGCTCAGGGGTTAGCACTACCCGATACCTGCCACCCCTAAAACGAACAAAAGTTGCAGCATGATCAACGCCTAAATTTTCCCTTTGGTCTTCTGCTTCCGTTGGTTTCTGTAAACAAGCGGCTGATTTATCTTTCCAGTCGCAGACCTGAATAGCCCAATTGGGTAAGCCTTCTATGTCTCCTGTATCTCCACCCGCTGAATTAGTTCTACCGGCTCCTAGTTTTCGTCTAACAGTTTTACCTGTTAATTCACTCAACAACGCCGCAACTTCGCGTTCTGCCTTATCACCTTTATTTTTTTGTGGGTTCATGTAAACAACCCCGCTTGATATGCAACATTAGTAAGCCTTTTTTTTGATATATCCATATATTCTTTACTCTGTTCAATTCCTATAAACTCCATACCTTCTTCTAATGCTGCTTTGCCAGTTGTGCCGCTACCCATAAAAGGATCTAAAACAACACTGCCAACAGGACATACAAGCCTAATTAAATAACGCATTAAATCAATTGGTTTTACAGTCGGGTGATTATTACCTTTTCCCCTATCGCTGTTTGATGCCTTAGCACAATAAAAAAAATTATTAAAAGCTTCAATATTAATATTTCCATCATGTATTAAATTCGCTGGCCATCTACCCAAGCATTGTGTGGACGTTTGGTTAAAAATTGGGTCATAACAATTTTTTGATTCACCTGAAATAGGATTTGTTCTTTCTTCGTTTCCAACTCTACAATCATTAATTCGTAGCTCTTGTTTCTTCCCCCCTTTTCGTGCCATAACTATCGGTTCGTGACTTGGCTTTAATTGGCTTTTACCTTTAGGAAATCCAGACCCATACACCCACATAATTTGATCAATTATTCCAAAACCCGCATCCTCTATATTGCAAGCCATTCTGTGATAAGTCCTAGCGCTACTAAAAGACAACAAATGACCACCCGGTTTTAATACCCTTAAACACTCTTTCCAAATAGCAACAGAAGGAACCTCGTAATCCCACTTTTTGCCCATAAATGACAACCCATAAGGCGGATCCGTGATTATTGCGTCTATGTAGGCTGATTGGATTTCACCAAGTTTTTCTAAACAATCGCCTTTGTATAATTGCGTCATTGTTTATCAAGCAATCGTTCTAATAACTCGACTCGTTTTTCTAATCGAATGATTTTCATCGCTAAAATTTGATTTCTTTCGGCTAAACAAATAATCAACAAATGCAATCGATCAATCGGGTCATCATGCTTGGCAACATCATCCAAACGCTGCCTAGAGAGACGTTCATAAAGTGCCTCCATGTCGTAATCATTCATCGTCTTTCCTCCAATGTTCAATCAGAATCAATAACTCCTGAATCCTTTTAAACGCTGCATCAATCTTTTCTTTATTTGTCATTTCTTCACCGTCCTAACTGTCCAGTAATAAGAAGGTGGCTTTTGCTTCGCTGTTCCTTCTTCTCGTTCATTTGCCATCCTTAACTCAAGATCACGTTTTAATTTCGCTGCGTACTGTTCCGTAAATTCTGAATAAACAAACTTTCCTTCTCGTTTCGCTCGACTAACAACCATTCCTTGACTAATAAATTTTCCGTTAATCGTTTGATTATCAAAATGGGTTTCTAATTCAAGCTTTAATTGATTTTCAACGGCCAACAAATACGCCTGTTGCTCTTTAATCTTCTTTAGTTCGGAAACAATCTTTTCCGGTGGGTTTAGAAATTCTTTAAATGAGTGGGTCATCGTATTCAGGATTTAGGGTTTTGTAGTAAGTGCGTTCCAAGTGATCTCTTGCGGCTTCTAAAACAACGTCATCATCGAAAAGATGCAACCAAGCTTTCGTTTCAAAATCGCTTATTTCATCATCCATTGGATCAATAACCTGACTTGTAATCAATGTACTCTCGCTGCGTATGAATATCGCCTTTAACCGCGTGTAAATATTGCGACTCATGTAGTAAGGCATTGTGATTAACAGCCAGATTGGCAAGAGTAAACACAAAGGAACCAATAACAGCGAAGAAGGCCGTTTTTTTGAGTTCTTGCATTTTTCCGTTTTGTTCGTTGATTTCATAGTGGGGTAAACTCTTAGATTGTCAATACTCATGCTTATGAATATCAAGGCTTAGCAAATAAAACCTCGGCTTTTTTACCTGATCTTGTCACCCTAGTAATCTTTTTCATTACAAAAGAAGGCTTTTTACTTTCATCAAATACCATTTGACAACCTAATTTTCCTTGCTTTACAAGTTCATTACAACGAGCGCAAATTGTCGCGGTTGGTAATCCTGTAATTAAATTCAATTCATCCCTTGTTAATCCATTCGGTGCGTTACTAATCGCATCAAGAACGATTCGTTGACCTTTACCAATATTGGGTTTCGCTGCAATAGCGGCTTCAATTGATGTTTCTGTTCTGTTATGTGGAGCGCTTGGATCTAATAAAGAAAGTTGCATGATTAAAAAGGTAGTTGTTTGGAAAAGTAATGATTACGGGCTTTGGTGTATTGCTCTAAACAATCAAGGGGTTCATATTCACTTGTTGTTGTTTCATCTGGACTAATCCAAAAGATCCGAACCGTATCAACTTGAAAGCCGGGGAAATTTTCTTGTAAAAGCGATAAATAACCGCCCATTTGTTTTCTATGATTTCCTTTTTTAAATTCCTTATCTTTCGTTTTGTAATCACATAAGGCAACACGACCTGTAGTGACATGTTTGACAATCAAATCAAGGGTTCCAGCTATGTCATGTTGTCGATCAGCCAAAGCAAGTTCAACGGCTAACGCTCTCCACTTCTCAAGGTTTGGATAATTAACAAACGAATCAATCCAAGGTTGATATTCTCC
>Ga0209232_1001406_pt1 | contig 12954 bp, 15 predicted proteins | sample ETNvirenome_2_60_FD_184066 | JGI IMG/M metagenome (GOLD analysis project Ga0209232, IMG submission 184066) | Marine viral communities from the Pacific Ocean - ETNP_2_60 (SPAdes) (version 2) | ecosystem: Environmental > Aquatic > Marine > Oceanic | place: Pacific Ocean | collected 2013-06-22
GAGCACTAACAGTTGCTAATCCTCCCATAGCAGCCACAGATGCTAGTCTGTTTGCTGAACGAGTTAACATGGCACGACCTGCTTCAGTCGTAACTCCTAACTGATAACCTTCGTTCATTTCTCGGATACCTTTTTCTGTTATGTTCCACACATTACGGAACACTTCTGCAGGAAACGCAGTAAAGTTTCCTATCAAAGGTATACCCCTTAAATCCTCTAGTATAGGTGGAACTCTAGTGTATACTGGCATCATGTCCAATACTTCTTGAGCAGCTAACTCTGATATAATTTCATCGTCTGTTAGTTTCCTTCCAGTAACCTTAAAAGTATCTTTAAGTAATCTACCTTTACTTCGTATGATAGAGTCTACTCGTTCTCTTCTTACAGCTTTAGCTGCATCTGGAAGGCTATCCCATAATGATTTTTGATAAGACTTTTCACCGACATAAGCCATCATTTTACCTAAGTCATCTGTATACTGATAAAGTTTTAACGCACCTTTATATACAGATTTGTTTTTAAATTTAGGTAAAGCAGCAATACCAAAGGTCATTAGTTTTTCAGTTAAAGTAGGGTCAGCTTGTATGTCTCTACCCAATCTAGTTAACATTTGTTCTATATCTACAGAGGTGGATGTAACACCCATTCTTTTCATAGCGTTTAAAAAATCTTTATCTGCTTTAAATTTACCCGTATTGGCAATCTTTGAAATTAATTCTGCCCCGGCTCTAGGTAGATTACCACTACCAAAAGCTGCTTGTGTCATTCCAAAAAAGTTTCTACCATGTGCTACTGGATTTAGTGCAGTCATATTAACTTTAAGTGTGCCTTGCATCCTTGCACTGGTTTGAATTAAAGTTGAGAAAGCACCGGGGTTAAATAAAGGCTCTGAATACATGTCTGTAACATTCTTTAAAGGAGTAGCTATTTCTTTAGGAATCCATACAGTAGGAGCATCAGAGACTAATCTACCTGATTCTATACGAATCAAAGTATCAGTTGCATCTTGAGCAGCTTCTCCTGATACTCGAACTACTTCCTTAACATTCATACCCTTCTGTCTAAATTTTTCTAAAGCACTTAACTTATCGTTAGCCTTTACACCTATTTCTCTCTGTAAAAGATTTTTACTTAGTTGTGCTCCAAACTTAGTCTTCTGCATTACATCATTAATACCTGCTATAGTGCTTGTAATTCTTTGGTCAGGTGTATAGTTCTCTCCCCAAAGTTTCTTTTGAAACTGAGGTAGCTTCTGTCTAGTCTTTAAGTTCCCTTGTATCTTAAACCCGCCTTCTCTAGGTTGGTATAAATTTTTAGCTAGTTTTCTAGCTTCTCTTTCAAGAGCCGCACCACTTCCTTTAAACAAAAGGTTCTGGTTAATACCTTTCTTGTCTACCTCATTCAAAGCATCAAACCACCGTCTACCCGAACCCCCTGCTTTCTGCACATGTTCGATTACTTGAGAAACAGTAGTAGGGTTTTCTTTTAGAAATGACCTAAAACTTTGTGCTCTGCCTGACGTAAGGATTCCTTTCTTAACTTTAAATACTTCGTACTCTCGTCTAAGGTAATCTCCATCATTGATGTTACCCCTTAACATAGTTACAAAATCTTTATTAATGTATCCTTTAGTATCTTTAATAGCTCTGTCAGATACAGTCTTAACATAGTCTCGTCCTTCTATAACTAACTCTCGTACTGTAGTAGGTAGTTTAGCTAGAGCTTGGCTGTTACCTTCTAGAGCTTTATTAACTAACTGTTCTCCTTCCTGCTCTCTGCCTTTGAAAGCACTGAGTCTAGCAGACCGTAAATTATCATCTATTACTTGTGCTCTAGCATTTAGTTCGTTCATCTCTCCTCGGTTTAACTCTGTTAAACGCATAGCATCAGAGTCGTGAGCACTCTTGGGTAGGAATTTATTTTTTATCCACTGCATACCAGACCTTTCGCCCAGACTTTTACCAGTAGTTTTTTCAAATAATCTATCTACTCCTTTTACACCTACACCCCCCATAAAAGATAGAACATTACCTGCTAGTACACTGCCCGGGCCTTCTAGGGCTGCTACTTTAGCTTGTTGCAAATACTTTTCTTTGTCACTTAACTTATCTATAACACCTATTTGTTCTTTAGCAGTAATACGTTCTCCTTCTCCGTAACCACCCAATATTGCTCCTGCAGCACTTTCAGTACCAAAGGTAGCGGCTGTAGATGCTAATGCTTTTCTACTAAAAGCAGCTTTTAATTTATTTAAAGCGTAAGTTCGAGTTCCTATAGAAGCTCCTCCTAGAGTAGCTCTTACAGGAGCACCCATAGTACCCATAGTAATTGCACCTGCAGCTACACCTATAAGGTTAGCAGGGTCGGATAACATAGAGTACCCATAATCTTTTAAAGCACTTAGGTATCCAGTACCGCCTTCTTCATAGAAAGCTGGCATGTTATCTATACGTTTAAACAACGTACCCAAGTTTTCTTTTTCTAAATCAGTTAAAGATTCTATATGTTTAACAGTATCTAAAGGAGCCATAGTGTTGGTTTCAAACTTTCTTTTATAAGAAACTAACTCTTCAAAGATACGTTTATCTCCTACCTCTGTTCCAAAGTCAGGCACATCTAACCCTAGCTTTGGAGCTAATCTTCTTATAACTCCTATAGCTTGTTTGTCATTTATGTTTTCTTGAAAAGTAGCCATGTTTATGGTACGAGTTGTGGGATGTTACCTAATGCCCCACTAAACTTATATAACTGTTGTTTTATTTGTTCTTTTTCGGCTTCATCCGCTAATTTTTCTAAATCTTTTGGGTCTGCTTCTGAAAAAATCTTTAAAAAATCCATAGGAGTACTACCTAAAACATTAGCAGCATTGCTTCCAGTACCAAAACCAAAGACACCTAAAGGTAGTTGTCTACCTCCTATTCCTTCGTCTCTGCTTTGCATAAAACCAAAGAAATTTGGTAGTACACTTCCCCTTAGTGAAAGAGCTATAGGGTCTTGTCCTGTCATTAAAGCAGGGGCAAAAGGGTCTGTTAAAAAATTTAATATGTTTCCTTCCCTAGTGTTAGCTGCCTTAATACTTTCTAACAAATTAGATATTTTTCTATATTCGTTTAAACCTTCTAGTTCTGCAAACCCTAGCTTTTCATCTAAATCTAATCTTCTAGCATCTAAACCTAGTTTACCTTGGCCTTGTCCTATCTCTGCCATAGCCAAAGCTCCTTCCATTTTACGCTTTGCTTGTGCTCTAGGGTCAAACAAAGCCGCAAGGTCACGTTCATCTTGTCTGGTTTGTGCAGCTTGGTCTGCAAAAGTATTCATTAAAGTATTAAGAAGACTAGGGCTTGGTTGTGGTAAATTTAATTGTGGTTGATTAGTAGCCATTGTTAGTTATCCTCATTTGCCTGTTAAAACGTCAGCAACATTTTCAAAAGTTAATCCTGCTCCTACTGTACCTGTTGGAAACATAGTATTTCCTTTTTGATTTAATATAGGATTAAAAGATTGCCCTCCGAAACTACCAAGATTAAAGGAAGAACCCATATTACCAAACGAACTACCTAAGTTCTGTCCAAAAGACCTGAACCCGTAAGGGTCAGTAAATGATTGAGATAGTGTATCCATAGTAAAACCCGGGCCACTACCCATTCCAAAGTTTCCTCCACCCATCATGTAAGCTTGTAAAGCTACGTCTCCTGCCATTAGTAATCTGTCTCCCAAACTTCTTTCTTGTGCTTTAGCTTGTGCTCTTACGTTAACAGCGTTTAAAAGTGCTTCACGTTTAGCAGAATCTATATTAGTTAATGCCCCACTTAATCCTGCGGCTGTATCTACTCCGTATCGACCTAAATCTGATAGACCTAACAAGCTGTTTAAATCTGATTGTACTTGCCCTTGCATAACACCTCTAGTATTTAATAAGTTTTGCACAACGGCTGCGTCTGCTGCAGCGTTTTGTGCATTAGCTATCTCTTGCAGTCTCATAGCTTCATCACCAGAACCACTAGAGATACCTCTATCAAAAAATAATTTAGAAACATCGTTAGATAAGTTACGACCTGTAGCGTCTACTTGAGCGTCTCTCGCTGTTTGAAACATATCCCGTAGTTTACCACTATCTAAGAAACCGGGCTGAAAGTATTGTTGTAAATTTCCTGTGCTTTGTCTAAACTGATTCATCATAGGGTCAAACAGTTGTTGCCCTTCTGGAGTAAATCTAAACCCTGCCCCACCCGGGCCATAGCTTGCTGTAGTAAAGGGGTCAAAGTATTCGCCAGTTTGTAGTTTTAAACCTCCCGGTTCTGGCTCACCCATAATTTCTTTTGTGCGTCTTAGTAAATACTTAGAAGCTGCTTTTTGTCTATCTTTTCCAAAGATTGCTTTAAAAACCATAACCTATCTCCACCATTGTTTCTTTAATATTTTAATTTCTTCTATACAACCCTTGGGTATTACTGTATCAAACCCCAAAAATGTTTCGTCAGAGTGCCACCCTATAGAGGATACAACCTTTACGTCCTTGTCTGTTTCTTCCATTATCCAACAAGGAGTCTTTATTGTTGCTGTCTCTAAGTTCTTTGTAGACTCGAACCACCCTGTATTACTGCTCGTTATATCTTTCCAAGTAATCAACATGAGTGGCTTTGTCTTCAATAACTTGAGCGTTAGTTTGTCCGCCATTCATTACACTCTTTAATAAAATTTTATTCGATACTTCGTTAGACTTTACCATCTCGTTACGAAAGGACTCTACTGCTGCCCCTGTTTGCACCTGTCGTTGCGAGTTCTCTATAAGTAACATGGGAAACCAAGAGATAGCACATCGCCACTCTTCTATATCTGCATTAGTTTGTGGGTCTTTACCCATAACTTTTATGTACCAAGCACAATCAAACTTTTTGCAAGGTTTAAATTTATTTAACGGACAGTTATCTTTAGATTCTAGTTTCATCCGTACACGCATCTACATATTTTTGGTAGGGAGAAAAGTCTGTAATAGTTTCGTTTCGTACATGAACAATGTCAGCCTGTGTCTCATCAATATATTCTACTTCACCTGTAGTATCATACCACTGAATACAATGTATATTAGTAGCTAAATCTGACATTGCATTGCCTATATTATAACCAACACCGTCCTTAGAAACGACTGTACCTTCTTTAAAAATAGTTACTCTCATATTTAATCCTTTGTACAAATAATTACATTAATATACTGTACATCTAAATCTATAGCTGTTCCTGTAAAACTGTGATTGTGAGAACCGCCCCCACCTTCATTAGCACTAGCCGTACCTGAGGTATTACCTGCGCTAAATTGAGCAGAACCAGATGCTACAGTTGGCCCTCGTATATCGTGATTGTGCGCTGGAATTTGAGAAGTTGTTAAGGTAGTACTACCTACTGTACCTGCAACAGACTGGCTAGCAAAAGCAGTCTCAAATGCTACGCTACCTCCTGTACCCCCACCATCTCCTGACGTAACTCTTAGTGCTTTGTCATTGTTAGCGGTAGATTTTGTCCACCCCGTAGGGGCTGCTGTTTGAAAAAACACCATTGCACTTCCAGAAGGTACGTCTCCTCCTTCTTGTTTAGTTGCTATAGCCGTAGATATAGCAGATAACTCTGCATCTATATCACTACCTTTAATAACCTTAGCTGCATCTCCAGACGCAAGGTTATCTTTCACACTAAAATCTGTTACTTGTGTATAATTACTCATACCTATTTATCCTCGCGTCCTATTTTTGCAAACAAAGACATTTGTTCAACACTCATTGCGTTGCCGTTTGAATTAAAAGTTAACCCTAAACTTACTGTTCTACCCATTCTTGAAGCAGAGCTTCTTAATTTAGATAAAGCTATACCTCCAGAAAACTCTGACAGCCCCCACTCTGCTACGTTCCATTCTGCAGCCGAACCTGCTCCTTTTATTTCTATTGTAGAAGTACTAGTAGCGTTACCTTGGTCAAAGTCCCAGTCTAAAGTTATTTGTTGTCCACTAGCTCCAAAGACTGTTACTCCCACATTTTTAAGTATTTTTAGTTTAGATGTATCAAAGTCTGCGTAGTTACTTGCCCACCTGCAACTATACGTTTTAGCAGTCGGAGGGCTTGTAGCTATATCTACATCGTTATAACCATGATACTTACCTATACACCCTTTGTAAGAAAGAAAAGTATCGCCTTCAAAATATACAAAACTATACCAGTCTGTATCTATATATTTAGTAATCCTAGGTTCTTCTGTTTCTACAAGATTAAGATTATTAAATACCCAAATGTTACCTGCAGGAGATTTTATCCAATACTGCCCCTCTTGAGGGTCATAGCTTGAACGTATCTTAGAAGCAACTCCTCCTGTCATATCTTCCACAAGTTTCTTTCTAACTATCTTAGAAACTTCTTTCATCTCTACATTATCTGCAGTAAAGACTACTTGCTTCAAAGAACGTATACCAGAGTCAGATAAAAAATAAACATCATTACCTACTTGTTGTACACTATCTCTAGCTATGCAGCCTACTCCTTGTATAATCTGTTCAATACTTAAATCGCCCGGAGATTCTGGGCTGTCGTAGATTACAATATTATTTCTAAGAAACGCTACTAAATACCCATCAAAAGAAGATATAGCAACTAACTCATCATAACCATTAGAGACCGCACCTACGTTTCCTAATACGTTTATTTCTCCTGCCCCTGTAGACCAATGTGTTTCGTCTAGTAAAGCAGAGTAGGCTATAATATTTTGTCCTGTACCTGTGTCTGCTTTCTGCGCCCACAATCTACCAAACGCACTGTGTACTATACGACCATCGGGTACTGTGCCACTTGCTGCACTAATGTTTGCAAAGTTACTAGAGCCTGTATAAGCAATCATAGTATTGCTTTCTCTTGCTCCAATAACCTTATCGTTAAAGTTTACAAATTGCCAATCGTTACCCGAAGGGCTTGTACTTCCTGTTATATCTTCAAAGTCTGAGTAAGGTGAATCTAGTTTAAATATTTTTCTAGTGCTTGATACCGTAGCAGTAGCAATTAATTTATTGCCAGAAGAGTTATTAAACTGAAACAACTGCTCTATGTCTGGATACCCTTGTAACCCTACAAGTTTAGCTACTATAGAAGTTCCTCCTCCTGTTACACTTCCCGAAGACACTGTATCTAATGCTATTATTCTATAAAAATTTGCATCAACTATAGTAGTTATTGTATGCGAAGTATTTATTTTAGCTGCAGCTACTCCGTCTACATCTGCAGAACCGCTTAAAGTAACTGTATCTCCTACAGCCCTACCATGAGCAGTGTGCGTGATAGTTAACTCAGTAGAGGCTTGTACTCCTAGTTCTACGTTAGCTGCAGGTGCAGCAGATATAGTAGCTGACGTAACCGTTTTAAATAATTGACTACCTAAAACTGTACTAGCTGACCCTGCTAAGGTAAGTGTTTCTGTTACCGCAGTATCAGTTACATCCGTACCTGTAATAGTAACAGTCTTACTTCCATCACTACTACCTGCTGTAGTAGCACTTACAAATCTAGGTGCAGTAGGTGGTAAACTTCCTCCTACCATAGTAAAAGGAAAAGTTCCGGGTGCTGTATCTGATTCGCTTGGTTGTTGTGCGGCTGCAAGAGCGTCTGTATCTGCAGCATCCGAAGCCGAGTCTGTTGTTATAGAATTAGCTCCTGTTCCGTTAGGCAACGTAAGTGCATACTTAGAACTTGTAGAACTAAAACCTTTACGATTACCTAACCTACCTGCAGCGTCATACGCTACGTTGTTTGCTTCCCTAGCAAACTCAGGAGAAGCCTGTACTTGTTCTCCCTCAGTAGATAACCCGTATATTCCGGGTGCTCTTAATACAAGTGCTTTTAATTCACTAGGCATTAAAAATCTCCTAGAACTTGCCAATCACCATGCGTACCTTGCCACTTATGTTGTTGTTCGTAAGCAATAGCATCCCCCATAGCTTGCTCAAATGCTCTGTGTATTTCAGAGTATTGTTCTCCTTCATCCTCACCTCGTTCTCTCACAGCATATGCAAGAGCTTTTAAGTATACAGGATACCAAGGAACTTTAGTATACTGGTCATCAGCATTTAAATCTTCTTGAGGATTTACTACTTCAACTACCATGCTGTAAGCAGCATCAGGAGTTTGGTAAAACCTCATTTGTAAAGATTGCGTAGCTGTATAACCTGCTACTGCATACTGTACAGGTTCAGCCGTTTCGTTATTAGTAGTTTGAGATTGTCTCCTTGCATAATCAAAAGGAACAGCTATAAGATGTACATCCGTAGTATCATTAAAAACATCAACTACTCTACTTCTTTGGTTTGTGTATACACTACCTTGTTCTAAAGTATAAGTGTGTGTATCTGCAGAAGTAGTTACAGTTATAGTTTCTTGTAAAGCAGTCCAATTAAAAGCATCTTCTACTTCTCTTTTAGCATCGTTTACAAGACGTAAAATTGCTGATGACTGGTCAGTAGAGTTAATACTTCCTACTGTACTTTCTCTCATACGAGTAAGGATTTTATTAACTATATCTTTTACTGTTACTGCACTTGAAGACATATATTACTCCTTAAAGTTGGGGAGCCGAAGCTCCCCGATAACCTAGACAACTTCTCTAGGAATAACCATTACATAGAGAGTACCAGAACCTAAGTCAATAGCACCTCCAGTATTATTAGCTAAGATTACAGTAACCGTATTGGCTGCTGTTACCGTTGCAGTTAAAGTTATGTCTGTGGTGTCTATGCTCATAGAAGGAAAAGCAAAATCGCCAAGTTGAGCACCAGTTACGGTGACTTCTTCAGCAGCTTCGTCTCCATCAGCAACGCTACCCCAGTCTTTTGTTTCAGAGGCTACCGCATATTTAGTTACGGATTGCCCATAGTTAGTATCTGTTGGTAAAGCCATTTTAATCTCCTTAATTATTAGGCTAGGGGGGAATAGTCCCCCCAAACAAATTAATAAGTATACTATTGCTTATGTTGGAACAGCAATAAGAATACCTGCATCATTACGGAGTTCTCCAGTACCGTAAATAGTATCTGCAGTAAACAAGTCTCCTAAGAACTCTTGCTTATATTGCGTTTGAGTTCTTACACCCATTTGTTCTACTAATGCCATAGCAGATTTATGAGCCATTAGACAAGCTCTAGAACTATTATTAGTTGGAGAGTTTGTAGAAACATAAACAGGAATACCATAAAGGTCTCCTATCAATCCATTACGAATTGTGTTTCCATTAGCAACTTCACCAGTAAATGCTTGCTCAGTAAATCGAGCAATACCAGTAAGATTTTTCTTTTCTACTGGAGGCACTACAAGATATCTATCTGCCATAGGAACGTCTTGGTCATCCAAAGTTTGAATAACTTTACGAAGTCCTGCGTCAGCTATAGCTACTCCTACTTGAGAAGCACTAAACAAAGTAGACCCATCAGAACCTATTACTGCTTGGTCTCCATGATAAGCAGCAGCACCATCTCCACCTTGTAGAGCATAGCATTGCGTCCATATATCACTGTCTACTTGAGTAGCAAGAGCGTAACCTGCATCGTCAGTATAAAACTGTCTCATGCTAGCAAGACCTTGCTTATCTAACAAGTCTTCAATTAACCTTGAATACTCGTAGTGCTTATCAATAGATATTTGTATTTCACTATCAGTAGCACTAATCAAGGTTACTTGTTGTCTTGTAGTTTTTAGACTAGCAGCACCACGAGTAGGAGTAGGAATATGAATAGTATCCCCTTTCTTACCATTGTGGTTCATAACTGTAATTAGGTTTGCTAAAACCAAATTCTTTTTGTACGAAGCTACTACTTCGTTAGACCACAACTCAGGAATAAATTTATCCTGTGTGGTGGTATTCATTGCTTGTGAGGCTGAAAAATTAGCCATCGAATGTCTCCTTTAAAAATTAAAACATATAGGATTAACGAACCCTACCTTCTTTGTATGCTTGAAAGATTTCTGTGTGCAAATCAGCGTAGCGTTTTGGGTCTTCCATCTGCAAACGAATAAGTTCAGACCGCCTATATACAGGCTTGCCTTTAGACACAGCTTCTTGCGAAGACCCCTGAGAAACAGCAGTTGCAGCTTGTAGTTCTTTCTCTTGTTGAGTACGAACTTGTTCCTGTTGTGTTTCTTGTTGTTGTCCATGCAAAGTCTTATACTGTGTAAACAATTCATCTGCATAATTAAAATCTCCTGCACTAGCTCTTTGCCACATCTCTTGTCTCGGAAGACTTTCTAAAACCCACTTCTGAAAATCAAGGTCTTGTACAATTTTCTCGATATCTGGGTGTTTTGTTTGCAGTCTACTCATAGTAGTATCTGCTGCAGTTTGGGTTATTGCACCCTTAATAGGTTGTAGTGCTTCCTCAACTATTTTACGCACAGAATCAACAGGGTTATTTAAAAAATCTTCATCATTATAACTAGGTTGTTCTTGCGTAGGTTTTGTTTGAGACTCTTGTAAATTCTTTTGAATAAGATTATCGGCTAATTTACGAAGTTCCCCTAATTCATTTCCTTGCTTACCATATTGTTGTTCTAGATTCTGATAAGATTCTAGTATTTCATCTACAGATTTGCCTTGAAATTTAGAAGGAACTGCTTTAGGTTCTCCAGTTTGTTCTTCTATAGGTTCTTCTTTTTCGTTAGTTGTCCGTTCTGTTTGTAACTGTTCAGTCAATTTTACTTGGTCTTCGTCAGTTATATTATCTAATTCAGAATTGACTATTCTATCAGTCATACGAGTTCTCCTTGTCTTAACCCTTTAAGGGGGGACGATTAATGTGGTATACCCAACTTTTTAAGGTTGTGGTGATTTGCTTTCCTATGTCTCCTTGCCCATTTATCGGCTGCGGTAGGAAAACCTGTGTCTATTCCGGGTAATGAGAAATTCCCGCCCGAAATAATTTTTTTAGCTACATAGTCTTTACAGCAAGGACTTGGTATCCTCTTTGTTTTAGACCATCGCTCAAAAACTTTTTTACATTTTAAACACTGATAATCATTCAGCATTTTGTTCTGCCTGTTCTAGTTCGTTCTTAAGAACAGTTTCAAATTCTATCATAAGATGTATCATACCCAAGGCTCCACGTTGTTGCCAAAAAGTTTTTTCATCTTGTATGTTTAACAAATTATTTTGTTGAGCATACATCTCTAATAAGCGTTGTTTTATTATACCCCACCCTTCTGTAGATAGCGTATCAAACATCTTATCATAGGATTCTTGTACTTCTTTATCCATAACCTTTACCTCTCATTATTTGTAGTATTATTAAAGCTGCAGCTTCTTCATCGTCTAACATTCTTTGTTGTTGTAGTCGTAGACGTTTTAAAGTAGCTCTATCAGTTTCTTTACCAAACCCTCCTATTTGTATAGGTAAGCCATACCTACCTTGTCCGTATTGTCTTCTTCCGTACCCTTTACTAGTTAAATTAGAGTCTGTACTGTGCATACTAGCCTCGCATTAAAGAGGTTATAATTATACCTCCCATACTTGTCATTAAAATAATTGCAAGTTTAGTTAGTAAAGAGTTTAATTCATCTAATCGTTTCTCAATAGCTTCTAGTCTATTAAATATAGTTTTGTTTCTTTCTTCACACTGAACTTCGTGGGACTCTAACCTAGCGTTAAGCTCAAATAAATTAGTAAGCATAGGCTCTTGTTCAGTAGTAAGTCTCATTAATCTGCATCCGCTATAGTGATTGTTCCTGAATCTACTTGACGTTTTATTTCCTTATAGTAAGTATTTGTTTCATCTATTGGAACATGAATTGTTTTTGTTTGGCTATCTGTAACGTAAATAACCGCATTAATACTACAATTTTTTTCCATTAACCTTTCATACACATATTTTGCTGAAATAATTTTCATATTTCTGACTCCACATGGACATCACCTCTAATCCAGTTATAGCTACTAGACGTTCCACCTCGCACAACAAGAGCGTTTGGTGATGCTTGAATTAAAGTCACTCCATTTCCAAAAGTGGAAGTAACTCGCGTATCAAAATTGCCACTTGTTAATCCAAAAGCATAACTTGCGGCTATTGCAGGTGCATGATTCATAGAAGGAGAAATGTCTAAAGTAGTATAGTACATATTATTTGAAGTGTTACCTGCTGCGTTGTTTATGCTTAATATGCGGTAATACCGTTGGCATCGCGCTAAATTTGTCCCATAAGTTTCGTTTTGGAAACCACTTCCCGTTTCCCCTAACTCAAGTTGTATTCCAGTAATGTGAAAGTTATTACTTGTCGAATCTAAATTATTAACCTGCCCAACAGCCGCATTTGTAGCATCGTTAGCCGCCCATGACGTTGCTAAAGTTCCTGAAGTAAAGTTACTCCCTGCGGCTAAATAAAATAAAATTTGTAAACTTGTAGCGTTGTCTCGATTCCAAATTCCTGTAGTATCACCTGAATACGTTATAGTTTTGTATTCCCAAGTATTACTAGAATTTACTGTGTAAGATTTTGCAATATGCCGAGTATTATTATTATCGTATAATCTAACAATGTTTGTTCCCGTTTTAGTAGCATTGACCCAAAAAGACAATGTTACTGGGAGAGCATCTGCTGTGCCTTTTTTCCACGCATACAAATCTTGACCCTCTAGCCGTTGCTCAAATCGCCATGATTCATCCGCTGCAAGAGAACTTTCCGCAGTAGTACAATCAAATTTCATAGAGTATTGAAAACCATTAGGCACTTCCGTTGCTCGTGACATGGTTACTTCACCGCCTACTGAGCCTCCTTCTTGTATACTCCATCTATCTTGAACATGATATCCGCTATTGCCATTACCTATGCCCGATACTGAGGTAGCTCTTTGGCACAAGCTTGTGTCACCGTTATAAATATAATTGCGGTTTCCTCCAACTTGCCCACCATTAATAGAACTAACGCCACTAATATCTTTGCTGTT